>Ga0265293_10002539_pt1 | contig 36156 bp, 37 predicted proteins | sample Munlanlewell138R_FD_192505 | JGI IMG/M metagenome (GOLD analysis project Ga0265293, IMG submission 192505) | Leachate microbial communities from a municipal landfill in Southern Ontario, Canada - Leachate well 138R | ecosystem: Engineered > Solid waste > Landfill > Unclassified | place: Canada... | reverse complement strand
TCGCATCGCCGTTCGAGAACGGGCCTGGTGAGTTCAAGGGCGTGGGTGGCGTCGTCCTCGGCAGCGCGTCGAGAGTGATGCTGATGCGCTTCGAGCCGGGCGCGCACCCGGGGTTCCATCGCGCCGCCCCGGCGTTCGCCGTGCTCCTCGAAGGCTCGCTGGTGGTCTCACCACGCGAGGGCGACGACGTGGTCCTCGCGCCGGGCGATGTCGTGCGCGTCGAGCCGATGGAACGCGGCGCGTGGCGCCTCGGCAATCCGGGCGTCACCGATGCCCTCTTCGCCGTCGTCCCGATGCCGCCGCCATCCTCGACCGCGGCGTCCGAGGGCTAACGCGCCGGTCGAGCGGGCGGTCCCGTGTACGGCCGGAACGTCACCTCGTGTGCCGTCTCGGGATGGGCGAAGGCGAGGAGCGCTCGGCCCGCGGCCTCGATCTGGCGCTGCTCTACCTTCGAGGTCGGCGCGAGGGTCTCGACGGCGAGCGTTGCCTGCTTCTTCGTCGTGCTCACCGTCCAACAGGCGCGCACAAAGCCATCCACCAGCACGCTGCCGACGTTCCGGTCCTCGGTGATGAACGCGTTCTTCCCATGCCGGGGCGGGACGATCCTCGACCGGTCGTCGTGGCCCAGGACCACGTTGTCGTAGGTCGGGAGGAAGCGCACGGGCGCGGGAACATCCTCGGGCACGAGTTCGGCGTCGGGGAGGTCGAACAGCTCGCGGCCGGTCTCGGAGCGATAGGTGCGCAGCTGCTGGCGCATGCCCTCGAACGTTTCGCGCATGGCAGGCAGGCGGCTCCAATTCTGGAAGTCCGCCACCGAGGCCGGCCCGAACACGGCGAGGTAGCGCCGCACGAGGTTGGCGAGCGGGATCGGCTTCCGCAGCGGCTTGCCCAGCCAGTCGTCAAGGTTCGCCCACGTCGGTTGGAGCGTCTTGCCCCACTCGCCACGGGGTGTGATCTGGGCCACGGGCAGGATGTACGTCATCGAGCGGCGCGCTTGCTCCGGGATCTGGCTCCAGCGCTCCTCCATCCCCTTCGCGAGTTGCGCCGCCGTCATCGGCTGCGACTTGAGGAGGGCGCGTGCGTCCCCTCGGAACGCCTCGTACTCCCCCGAGGGCAGGTCCCGGACCTGCCTGCCCCACGCTGTGCCGCCGAACACCTTTGCGAGCGTGGGAGCCATGCGCGGCGATAGGACGCGGGCGTCTTCCGCCGTGACGAGGTGCAACGTGCCGCGCATCACCACCAGCCGCACTGCCTCGCGCCGCGCGACGTGGCCGGAGAGCACCATCGGGTCGAACCCATCGAGGCGGGACCAGAGCGCGGTGTACGGGTCGAGGGGGAGTTGCGCCTGCAGGCCGACGAGGTACTCGACGGCCTGGAGCGGCGGCATCGCGGAGCGCTCGAGCAGCAGCTGCCGATGGAGCAGCGTCCGGTTCAGTGTCCGCGTGGAGACCACAGGTCCCGAGGTTTGCGCCATCGGGCGATGCTAGAGCAGCTACCGAGCGGTGCTCACCCAGAGCGTGTCACCGTTGCTCCGGAAGGTGACCGCACCGTCCTCGTCGGTGCGATAGACCTCGACCGTCTCGTCAGCCTCGTACCGCGCGAGGACATCGGGGTGCGGGTGCCCGTAGGTGTTCGGGCCGACGGGGATGACCGCGACGGCGGGTGAGACCGCCTGGATGAACGCCGCGGTCGACGAGGTGTTCGATCCGTGGTGGGGCACCACCAGCACGTCGGCCCGCAGGTCCATCCCGGATGCGACCAGCCAACTCTCCCCGGCCGCTTCGATGTCCCCGGTCACGAGGATGCGTCGCTCGCCCACCTTCACCATGAGGACGAGCGAGCCGTCGTTGTCCGAAGCGAGTGCGCGGCTGCGGGTGGCTACCGGCGGTGCGAGGACCTCGACGGTGATGCGCCCCACGTCGAGCCGGTCGCCGATGTCGAGCGACGCGGCCCCCTCGTACTGGTCGGTGGTGGACGCCTCGGCGTAGACGGCGCCCACGTCCATCCGGTCGGTCAGCCACCCAAGGCCACCGGTGTGGTCGAGGTCGTGGTGTGTGAGCACGACGGCGTCGATGGCCGACACCCCGGCACGGCCGAGGGCGGCGAGGATGGCGCCGTCCAGCGGGCCGGTGTCGATGAGCAGCGTGGCGTCGCCGTCCTCGGCGAGCACGGCGAGCCCCTGGCCGACATCGAGCACCGTCACGCGTGGGAGGTCCTCGGTCGGTGTGAGGGCGCCCCACCACAGCCCGGCTGCCACCACCGCGAGACCCGTGGTGGTGGCGATCCCGGTGGTGACGCCACCATCGAGGACGGCCTCTGGCGTGTGTTCGCGGGCGTACCCCGCCAGGCGAGCGGTGAGGACGAGCAGGCCTCCGGTGAACGCGACGCCCGCGACGAGCGGCAGCGAGACCTCCACCTGCGCGCCGGGCAACCGTGCGAGGACCTCAACCAGTGCGATGAACGCGGCAGGCACGAGGGCGAGCACCTCGCCCAGCGGCAGGCTCCCGCCGAACGCTGCGGCGATCGCTGCGGCCATGACCATCGCCGTGTACAGCGGCGCGACGAGGACGTTCGCGAGCACGGTCCACGGTGCGAGTACCCCGAACGCGGCGACCTGGACCGGCAGCACGGCGAGCGCGGCCCCGGTGGCTGTCGCCGCGACGCTGACGAGGGCGGCGCGCCCGGGTGAGGAGAGCGCCGGCCACCTCCCGAGGGTGGCGTCGCGCAGGGCAGGGGCGAGCGTGGTGATGCCCGCCGTGGCGGTCGCGCTCAACTGGAACGACACGTCGCGGACCAGTGCCGGATCGTCGACGAGCATCACTCCCGCGGCGTACGTGAGGAACGCCCAGCCGGGCGTGCGCCTCCCCGTGGCACCGGCGGCGATGACCGCGACGGCCATGATCCCGGCACGGATCACCGGTGGCTCCGCTCCGACGAAGACGACGTACGCCGGAAGTAGCGCGATTGCCGCGATCGAGGCGGCCCGTCTCGACATGACAGCGGTGAGTGCGGCGATCGCGAGGGCGATGAGCAGCGCGACGTTCTGTCCCGATACGACCACGAGGTGAGTCGTACCGGTCGCGCGGAGCGCCTCGTCGACATCGTCGGGCAGGGCGCCGTGCTCGCCGACGAGGATGCCTGCCGCGAGTGCTGCCTCGGGCTCCGGGAGCGCGCGCCCGATGCGCGTGACGACGGAGCGGTGGAGGTCCTCGAGCACGCCGCGCCAGCCTCGGTCGGTCGCGCCGAGGTGCTCCCACTCCTTCGGGAACGAGGCGACGAGGTAGATGTCGCGGTCGCGGAGGTAGGCGCGGTAGTCGAACGCCTCGAGTTCTGGCGGCGCCTCCAGGTCGGCGATGAGGCGGACGCGGTCGCCGGCGCGGACCTCGTCCTCGCTTGCGCGAGCACTGACGCGGATGCCTCCCTCGAACGGGGCGCCATCGACGGACTCCACGTCGAGGTCGACGCGCCGCATGGAGCCTTCGACCACCGCGTCCGCGCGGGCGACACCGAGGACCTCGTGCGGGCCGGTCATCGACGCGAGCGGTGGGGGCGGCTGCGCGTCGAGGTCGGCGATGCGCCAGTGGCCGAATGCCGCCGCGAGCACGGTGAGGCCGAGGACCGCGAGCAGGGCGAACGACCCACCTCGGACGGCGGCGATCGCGCCGAGCAGCACGCCGAGGAGCAAGGTCAGCACCCACGGCCCGCCGAGGATCGCGCCGGCGACGACGCCCATGACATAACCACCAGCAACGAGGGGCAGGACCGGCACGCGCGAGAGTCGAGCGGTCATCGCGCGGTGACGAGGGTACGGATCTCTTCCCACACCGACTCCGGCACGAGCGCGCGATCCACGAGGTCCTCGACCGATGTCAGCGGGCGCGCGTCCACGATCGCCCGCGCTCGCGCTGCGCCGATGCCGGGCAGCCGCTCGAGGGTGTCCTGCGACGCCGAGTTCACGTCGATGAGCAAGACCGCGGTGGCCTCGTCCTCGAACGGCACGTGGACGGCGTCCTCGTCGCGTACGCGGAGCGCGAGGTTCAACGCGTCGAGGTTGGCCTCGGGGAGTGCGCCGCCCGCGCGGTCCACGACGTCTGCGATGCGGTCGCCCGGTGCGGCGGTGACGACGCCGGGTGATGCGACCGCGCCGGTGACGTACACCGCCAGATCATCCACGCCCACGGGCGCCTCGCGACGCTGGACCTCGACGCCGGCGCTGTCCGTGCGCTCGCGGACGGACAGCACGATGAGGGCGATGACCGCGAGGGCGATGAGGGCGACGTTGAGCAACGTCGCGGGGCTCGGACGAGACGCCGAGCGCGGGGAGGGCGGCTTCGCAGCAGGCGTTCCATCAGGCATGGCGGGCCGCATCGTAGCGAGTGGCAGGGCCCGGGTGCGCGCCTATACCCGCACATAACGGTGCGCGTATACTGCGACTTCCCCCAGCCTTGCGGGTCACGCAGGCCGGCCGCCGAGACCTGCAGGCCGTGCCCCGCCATTCTCCGGAGTTCCCCCGTGTTGGGACGAGACTTCACCTCGATCCTGGATGTATCCCCCTCGGAGTTGTCGGGTCTCCTCGACCTGGCGCTCGGGATGAAGCGCGACGGGACGAACCAGGTCCTGCGCGGCCAGGCGCTGGCGATGATCTTCGAGAAGCCGTCCCTGCGGACGCGCACCTCCTTCGAGATGGCGATGCACCGCCTGGGTGGGACGGGGCTGTACCTGTCCGCGCACGAGGTGCAGATGGGCGAGCGCGAGCCGGTGAAGGACGTGGCGCGCGTCCTCTCGCGGATGGTGCAGGCGATCGCCGCCCGCACCTTCGAGCATCGCACCGTCCTCGAGCTCGCGCGGTGGGCGGACGTCCCCGTCGTGAACGCACTGTCCGATGACGAACACCCCTGCCAGGCGCTGGCGGACCTCCTCACCCTGCGGGAGCGGTTCGGCAACCTGCAGGGCGTCCGCTTCGCCTACATCGGCGACGGCAACAACGTCGCCCGCTCGCTCGCGTACGCCTCGGTGATGGCGGGGATGCACCTCGTGGTCGCCTCGCCCGAGGGCTACGAGCTGCCGGCGGAGACGCTGGAGCGAGCTGATGCGCTGGCGGGCGAAGGCAGCGTCACGCAGCTCACCGACCCGCACGAGGCGGTGCGCGACGTGGCCGCCGTCTACACGGACGTCTGGGCCTCGATGGGCCAGGAGGCTGAGGCGGCCCAGCGCGCGGAAGACTTCGCCGGGTACCAGCTCAACGCGGAGCTGATGGCCTCGGCGCCCGCGGACGCCCTCGTGATGCACGACCTGCCCGCCCACCGCGGCGAGGAGATCACGGACGACATGATCGAGTCAGAGCGGTCCGTGGTCTTCGACCAGGCGGAGAACCGCATGCACGCGCAGCAAGCCGTACTGGCGTCTATTCTCGCGGGGTAGGTCGGCCGGGCGAGGGCAGCACCGCGAGGATCGCGCGCACGGTTGAGCGCCGCGATGACGCTCGTGTCGAGCACGACACTCCGAGGGTGAGTTGAGGGGGTCCCGTTTGCCCGAGATTCCGGAGGGGCTACGGGACGTCCTGATCCGCTTCGACATCTCCGCGGCGGTCGACATCGTCATCGTCGGGCTCTCGATCTACTGGCTCCTCCTGCTGGTCCGCGGCACCACGGCCATGACCGTCCTCCGAGGCGTCGGCGTGCTGCTGATCGGCGCCTTTGTCCTGAGCCGCATTTTCAACCTGATGGTGATCAACTGGATCCTGAGGAACTCCGTGACCGGCCTGCTGGTCGGCGCGCTGATCGTGTTCCAGCCGGAGATCCGCCGTGCCCTCGAACGGTTGGGGCGCACGGGGATGCGCTCCATCCTGCGCAAGGAGGAGCGCCAGGACACGCTCAACATGATCGTGCGTGCGTCCTTCGGACTCGCGCGGTCGAGCACGGGCGCCCTCATCGTGATCGAGCGCGAGACCGGGCTGCAGGAGGTGATCGACACCGGCATCCCGATGAACGCGACGCTGTCCGTGGAGTTGCTCCTCAGCATCTTCCCGGAGACCGGGCCGCTGCATGACGGCGCGGTGGTGATCCGAGGCGGCACGGTCGTCTCTGCCGGGTGCACCCTCCCGCTCTCCGACTCGCCGCTGCCCGCCGAGTACGGCATGCGCCATCGCGCCGCGGTGGGCCTCACCGAGCGCACCGACGCTGTGGTCGTCGTGGTGTCCGAGGAGCGCGGGGCGGTGTCGCTCAGCTCCAACGGGCGGATGGTGCCGAACATGGACGAGACACGCCTCAGCCGGCAGCTCCATCGCCTGTTCGACCTCGACCGTCGTGAGAGCACGGAGGCCGCGGCCTCCGGCGGTGAACGGCGGGCGTCCTGAGCTGGTTCGGACTCGGGGACGTGCGGCGCGACGAGCTCGTCGAGCTCGGGCGCGACACCTGGCGTCGCGTGGCGGGATCCGTGCGTCACACGCCGGGGCTGCTGCTGATCTCGTTCATGCTCGCGGTGGCCCTCTGGGTGTTCGTGACCGACACCGAGAACCCGACGATCGTCGACACGTTCCCGCAGCCGATCCAGGTGGAGGCCGTGAACGTCCGCGACTCCCTCGGCGTGGCGAATGTGCTGCCCACGGTGAACGTCCGCGTCTCCGCGCCCACCGACCAGTGGGACGACCTCACGGCCGCGAACTTCCGCGCCGAGGTGAACCTGAGCGGCCTCGAGGCGCGCGCGCAGGAGGTGCCCGTCCTCGTGGAGATTGAGGGCGTCCGCGGCGCCCGTGTCGTCGAGACGGACCCGCGGACGATCACCGTGAACCTCGAGGATGTCGTCAGTAAGACCGTTTCGGTGAACACGAAGGCGGTCGGCTCGCTTCCGATCGGCTACGAGCTGGGCAACATCACGCCCGAGGCGTCGACGGTGGAGGTGACCGGGCCCGAGTCGCTGGTCGAGCTGGTGGCCGAGGCCGCCGCCGACGTGAACGTGACCGGCCTCACGGTGACCGTCGGGCAGACGGTCTCGCTCAAGCCCCTGGGGGCCGGTGGCAGCGAGATCCGTGGCGTGCGGATCGAGCCGGTCACGATGCCGGTCAACGTCGAGGTGAACCAGAGCACCATCCAGCGGACGGTACCCCTCACCGTGGACGTGACCGGGACGCCGGCCCCGGGGTTCCGGGTGAGCTCGGTGAGTGTCTCGCCCCCGACGGTGCAGGTGCAGGGTCCCCTCGAGGCGGTGCAGTTCGTGGACGCGGTCGCCCTCGCTCCGGTGAACGTGAACGGGGCGCGCTCGGACATCGTCCGCTCGGTCGCGATTCCGTTGCTGGAGGGCCTCAACTTTGTCAGTACGGAACGCGCGACGGTCACCGTAACGATCGAGGCGGCCGAAGGGTCGCTCCGGACGACGGTGGCGCCCGTGCCCATCAACCTGTCCGACACGCTCCGCGCGACGTTCGAGCCGCCGGGCGTTGCGGTCGAGCTGAGGGGGCCGCTGCCGGTGCTCAACGCCCTCGCGCCGGGCGACGTGGTGGCGGAGGTCGACCTCGCGGGGCTGGCCGTGGGCACGTACACGCTGCCCGTGCACATCCGCGCGCCGGAGGGCATCGAGGCCCCGTCGGTGCAGCCAGAATCAGTGACGGTTACGATCAGCCCGCGATGACCCTCGAAACTGCCGAACGCGCCCCCCTGGTCGCCCTTGTGGGGCGGCCCAACGTTGGTAAGTCCGCGCTCTTCAACCGGATGACGCGGCGCAACCGCGCGCTCGTCGAGGACCTCCCCGGCACGACGCGCGACCGCAACTACGGCGTCGTCGAGTGGAGCGGCCGGGTCTTCCGCCTGGTCGACACGGGTGGCCTCATCGAGTCCGACATCGACCCCTTCAGCCCGCTGGTCCGTCGAGGCGTGCAACAGGCGATCGAGGAGGCCGACGCGGTCCTCTTCGTCGTGGACGCGACTACCGGGCCGATCGCTGCCGACTTCGAGATCGCGGACATGCTGCGGCGCGCGAAGCGCCCGATCATGCTCGTCGCGAACAAGACCGACACCAGTATCGGACGCTCCGGGCTCACCGAGTTCTACTCGCTCGGCCTCGGGGAGCCCTCCTCCGTCTCCGCGATCCACGGGCAGGGGGTCGGCGACCTCCTCGACATCGTGCTGGAGCACGTGAACGCCGTCCCGCCCGAGGAGGCCGAGGATCCGCGCATCCGTGTCGCGATCGTGGGGCGCCCGAACGTCGGGAAATCTTCGCTCGTGAACGCCGTCCTCGGCGAGGAGCGCGTGATCGTCTCGGACGTCGCGGGGACGACGCGCGACCCGATCGACACGCCGTTCGAGTTCGAGGGCAAGCAGATGCTCCTCGTCGATACCGCCGGCATCCGCCGGCGCGGACGCGTGGAGCGAGGCGTGGAGCGCCACTCCGTGCAGCGCGCGGAGAACTCGATCGACCGGGCGGACGTGGTCGTCGTGGTCATCGACTACGAGGAGACGCTGACGGCGCAGGACACGCACATCGCCGGCTACGCCGCCGAGGCGGGCAAGGGCATGATCCTGGTCGTGAACAAGTGGGACCTCGCGGAAGACCGCTCGGGCCGCGCGGACCTCACGAAGATGCTGGACCAACGCTACAAGTTCGCGCCGTGGGCCCCCCTGATGTTCACCAGCGCCCTCACCGGCGAGGGTGTGCAGGACCTCCTCGAGCTGTGCGTCCACGTGTCCGAGGTGCGTCAGCGGCGGGTGCAGACCAGCGAGCTGAACCGCGTGGTGCACCGCGCGATGGCTGAGCACGGGCCGCCGACCATTCGACATAAGAAGCTGAAGGTCATGTACGTGACCCAGGCGGAGGTCGCGCCTCCGACGTTTGTCTTCTTCGTGAACGATCCGGAACTTGTCCACTTCTCGTATGGTCGCTTCCTGGAGAACCGGTTGCGGGAGGCGTTCGACTTCACGGGGACGGCGATCAAGCTGGTCTACCGCCGACGCTCCGAGGATCGCTTCGAGGAGTCAGCATGAACCCCTTCGTGGAGACGGCGTTCGCGGGCGTCCTCGGCTACCTCTTTGGAGGGATCCCGTTCGGCCTGATCGTCGGCCGCCTCTCCGGGGTAGGGGACGTGCGGCAGTTCGGCTCCGGCAAGACCGGCTTCACGAACTCGCTCCGCACGATGGGGGTGAAGTGGGCGCTCCTCGTCGTCGCGGGTGACGTCGGGAAGGGCATCCTCGCCGTCCTCCTCGCGCGCGTCCTGTTCGACGAGCCCGCCGCCGTCGCGCTCGCGGGCGCTGCCGCCGTGGTGGGGCACATCTACCCGGCGCTGGCGGGCTTCCGCGGTGGTCGAGGAGTGGCGACGGCCTTTGGCGCCTTCCTCGCGGTCTCACCGCTCGTCGCGTTGATCGTCCTCGCGGCGTCGCTCGTGGTCCTCGCGGTGTTCCGGTACGCCTCGCTGATGTCGGTGACCGGGGTGTTCGTGGGGTTCGTGGTGCTGGGCGTCATGTGGGCGATCGACAGCATCGATGGCATGTACTTCCTCCTGTTCGCCATCCCCGTGATGTCACTCGTGGAGCTGAGCCACCTCGGCAACATCCGCCGGCTCATCGCAGGGACGGAACCGAAGCTGGGGCAGGGCGGCGACCGTCGCGCCGCCAGCGTCTGAGGATGGTCCAGACGTCCGAGGATCCCCGATGACAGCGGCCTACCGCCGCGCGGTCGTCGTCGGCACCACCGCGTGGGGCACCACGCTCGCCGTCCACCTCGCGCGGAACGGGCAGGCGACGACACTGCTCGCACGCACGTCCGAGGAGGCTGCGACGCTGGAGGCGGTGCGCACGCACCAGCGGCGGCTCCCCGGCGTGATCTTCCCGCCCAACCTGGATGTCACTGCGGATCGGGACGCCCTCCGGCAGGCGGAGCTCGTCTGCTTCGTCGTCCCGTCCCGCACGCTGGACGCGAACGCCCGCGCCCTGGAGGGCTACGTCGCGCCGGAGGCGACGCTCCTGTCGGCGGTGAAGGGCATCGAGGTCACGACCGGGCGGCGGATGAGCCAGGTGTTGGCGGACGCGCTGCCGGGACGTCCCGTCGCCGTGCTCTCCGGGCCCAACCTCTCACGCGAGGTCGCCGCGGGCCTTCCCGGCTCCACGGTGCTCGCCTCGGCGGATGCAGACCTGGAGGCGCTCCGGGCGGCGTTCCATTCGCCCTCGCTGCGGGTCTACACGGCGGACGACGTCGTCGGCGTGGAGATGGGCGGCGCGATGAAGAACGTGGTCGCGATCGCCGCGGGGATGGTGGACAGCCTTGGCTTTGGTGACAACGCGAAGGCGGCGCTGCTGACGCGAGGCCTGGCGGAGATGAGCCGCCTCGGCGTCGCGGTGGGTGCCGACCCGCTCACGTTCCAGGGCCTCGCCGGGATGGGCGACCTCGTGGCGTCGTCGTACAACCCGCACGCGCGCAACCGGCGACTGGGCGAGCTCGTCGCGGGGGGCGCCACCCTGCAGCAGGCCCTCGACGCGCTGGGCGAGACCGCCGAGGGTGCGACGACGATCGAGGCGGCCCGTTCGCTCGCCGCGAGGTGTGGGGTGGAGCTGCCGATCACGGACGGCCTGTACCACGTGCTGTACGAGGGCCAGCCGCCGCTGCAGGCACTCCAGGAACTGATGTCGCGCGAGCCTCGCGCGGAGCACGCGGGCCTGCGACCCTCGTAGGACGTTCCGCCGGAGGGCGCTGAGGACCGTCCGAGAGCCCTCGCGACCTCGTTGTTACACTCGATCTCAGACTCGACAGTGGGAGACGCCCGATGACTCAGGACGGCCCTGGTTCGCTTCCCGACCCCGACGACGAGCGGCCCGCAGCCCCCTCGGCCACGACCGTCCTCGACGAGGTCGAGCGCGGTGCGCCGCTGGAGCCCAGCCGCCTCCGGGGGCTCTCCGACCCGACCGAGGACACGCTGCGACGCATCATGGCCACGTGGCCGAAGATCGCCCCGGAGCGCCGTCGTGAGCTGCTCGCCGCCCTTGAGCGACTGGGCGAGGACGACCCCACGCTGGACTTCCACCGCGTCGCGCTGACCGCGCTGCGCGATTCGGATGCCGCGACGCGCATCCTCGCAGTCCGCGCGCTCCAGAACGAGGACAAGCCGGAGTACATGCGCCTCCTGCTCACGCTGCTTCGCGAGGACGACACCCCCGGCGTGCGTGGCGAGATCGCGAGCGTCCTCGGACAGTTCGTCGTCGCCGCGGAGCTGGGGATGTACCCGGAGGAGGACGGCGAGACGCTGGCGGCGACCTTGCGCGACGTGATCGAGGACATCGAGGAGACCGACGAGGTGCGCGGTCGCGCCCTCGAAGCCCTCGGCGCGTTCTCGGACGAGGCGACGGCGGAGCTGATCTCGGAGCAGTACGAGGTGGGCAGCCACCGGATGCGCGTCGCCGCGCTGCGCGCGATGGGGAACTCCGCCTCCGAGGGCTGGCTCGAAATCCTCGTCTACCACTTCGACGACGACGACGCGGAGATCCGTGCGGTCTCCGCAATGGCGGCGGGCGCCCTCCTCGTGGACGAGGCCGTGCCAGCGCTGATCATGCTCGCGCAGGAGGACAAGGACGACGACGTCCAGGTCGCCGCCATCCACGCGCTGGGCGAGATCGCGAACGACGAGGCAGAGCGGGTGCTCTCGCGCTGGCTCTCCGAGCGACACGATCCGCACATCCAGGAGGCGATCCGGGAGGCGCTCGCGGAGGTGCAGCTGCTGACCGGTGAGTTCGTGGACGACGAACGGGACTCGCCGGACTTCGGCGCGTCCGAGGTCGATACGGACTTCTCGGACCGGGACGACCGGAATTGAGCCGGAAAGCCGTCGCGGCCGGGGGCATCGTCTTCCGCGAAGGTGACGAGGGCGTCGAGATCGTCCTCGTGAGCCGGCACTCGCCCGTGCTCTTCGCGCTGCCGAAGGGCAAAGTGGACCCCGGCGAAGAGGTGGAGCAGACTGCGGTGCGCGAGGTGCGCGAGGAGACGGGCCTGGAGGCCGAGATCCTCCAACCGCTGGGGGACGTGCGCTACTGGTTCACAGACGGCGATGGGACGCGGGTGGACAAGGTGGTCCACTTCTTTCTGATGCGGCTCACCGGCGGCGACATGGCCCTCCACGACCACGAGTTCGACGAGGTCGGCTGGTTCCACCTGGCGGAGGCGGAGCGGCTGCTGACGCACAAAAACCAGTTGCACATCCTCACCCGAGCAGGCGAGTTGATCGCTAAACTTCCGGCATGACCTCGACGCGTCCGGCGGTGATCACCGAAGGACGGCTGGTCAGGCTCCGCGAGAAGCACATCGACGACGCCGAGCGCGACTACGCCTGGCGGTGCGATCCGGAACTGGCGGCCTACGACGCTGCGCGCCCGCTCTCCGTCCGCTTCGCGAACTTCGTCGCGACGATGTCCGAGGAACTCCAGTACCCGACGATCCACCGGCGCACGTTCGCGATCGAGGATCGCTCGACGGGGACGCACATCGGCAACGTCATGTACTACGGCTACGACTCCGGGCACCGGGAGGCGGAGCTGGGCATCACCATCGGCAACCGCGACTACTGGGGCCACGGCTACGGCGCGGACGCGGTGCGCTGCATGCTGCGCCACCTGTTCGACGAGATGCGCCTGCGCCGCGTCTTCCTCCACACGCTGTCCTGGAACTACCGCGCCCAGTCCTCCTTCGAGCACGCGGGCTTCCGTCGCGTGAAGCGCGTTACCCGAGGCGGCTACGACTTCATCTACATGGAGGCGTTCCCCGGCGACGAGGAAGAGCCGGAGGCGTCACAGGACTCTGAGGGCACGGAGCCCGCGGAGGCCGCCGAGTAGCCCTCGGACAGCGCTGGACTCTCTGAGTGAAGTCGAGACAACGAACAGGGCCGCCCCGGAGGGCGGCCCTGCTGTCTTCGAGTGGCCTCGAAGGGTGGTTGCGCTACTCGGCCTGGACTACTCGGCCTTCGCGACCGGGCGGCCCGGGAGGTCCAGGTCAGCCGGCGGCGGGGCCGGGTTGGACGTGCCCTGCATCAGCTGGCTCGGGACTAGGGCGCGGAGCTCGTCCACGTCCCACATGCCGGCCTTGGCGATGGTCCGGTACGGGGTCTCCTCGTGCGCCAGCGAGACGTTGCCGCCGTTGACGTAGAAGCACTTCCCGTTGACGTTCCACGCCTGGTCGGTCAGCAGGTAGACCGTCATCGGCGCCACCATCTCCGGCCCGCGGAGCTGGTTGACGATGCTCTGCTGGCGCGGAGCCGCGCCGCCGATGCCCGCGCGCGCCCGCAGGTCACGCGAGGCGTCCGGGACGGACTGCGTCATGCGGGTGTTGGCGCCGGGGCAGATCGCGTTGGCGGTGACGCCGTAGCGGCCCAGGTCGCGCGCCGCACAGCGGACGCCGCCGGTGATGCCGGCCTTGGCCGCGCCGTAGTTGGCCTGGCCCGTGTTTCCGTTCATGCCGGAGCCAGAGGAGAAGCCGATGATTCGGCCGTTCCGCTGCTGGCGCATGATGATGGACGCGGGCTTCACCACGTTGAAGAAGCCGGTGAGGTGGACGGCGACCACGTCGTCCCACTCCTGCTCCGTCATGTTGAAGACCATGCGGTCGCGCAGGATGCCGGCGACGTGGATGACGCCATCCAGGCGGCCCCACTCGTCCATGGCCTGCTTGATCATGTTCTCGCCGCCCTCGGGCGTGGCGACGGTGTCCATGTTGGCGACGGCCTTGCCGATGCCCTCGTCGTTGATCGCCTTGGCGATCTCGGCGGCGGGGCCGGCGTCAGAGCCGGAGCCGTCCAGGTTCACGCCGGGGTCGTTCACGACGACGTTGCCGCCGAGGTGACCGATCAGCTTGGCGACCTCGCTACCGATGCCGCGGCCGGAACCGGTGACGACGTATGCGCGTCCCTCGAGAGGAGTTGCCATTTCGATTCCCTTCTCTCGCTACGCCAGCGGCCGGGCGGCCACGTCGCGGCCGGGGACCTCGACGTCGTCACGGGGCGGGGCGGGGTTGTTGATGTCCTTCATCAGGACGTTCTGGACGGCGTCGTCCAGTTCCTCCATGGTCCACAGGCCCGGCTTGAAGACGGTGCGCATGGCCACGGGGTAGTGGGCCAGGCTGACGGTGCCACCGGCCACGTTGAAGACCTGGCCGTTGATGTTCCAGGCGTCGTCAGACGCGAGGAAGGCGACCATGGGCGCCACCATCTCCGGCTCGCGGAGGCCGACGTACTGGCTCTCCTGCACCGGCTGCGCGGCGTTGGAGGCGATCCCGGCCTGGGAGCGCAGCTGGCGCGCCGAGTCCGGCACGGACTGCGTCATGCGGGTCGCCGCGCCCGGGGCGATGGCGTTGGACGTGATGCCGTAGCGGCCCAGGTCCTTCGCCAGCACGCGGGTCAGGCCGGCGATGGCGGACTTCGCCGCGCCGTAGTTGAACTGGCCCGTGTTGCCGATGATGCCGGAGGTGCTGGAGAAGTTGATGATGCGGCCGTTCCGCTGCTGGCGCATGAGCACCGCCGCCGGCTTCACCGTGTTGAAGTGGCCCTTCAGGTGGACCGCGATGACCGCGTCCCACTCTTCCTGGGTCATGTTGAAGATCATGCGGTCGCGGAGGATGCCCGCGACGTTGACCAGGATGTCGATGCGCCCGTAGGCGTCGACCGCCTGCTTGATCATGTTCTCGCCGCCGGCGGCCTCTGCGACCGAGTCCGTGTTCGCGACGGCTTCGCCGCCTGCGGACTTGATCTCGTTCACCACCGTCTGAGCGGGGCCCGCGTCACCACCGGAGCCGTCCACGTTCACGCCCGGGTCGTTCACGACGACCTTGGCGCCTTCCTTCGCGAACAGCTTGGCGATCCCGGCGCCGATACCGCGTCCGGAGCCGGTGACGACGGCGACCTTGCCGTCCAACGCACCCATGTCTCGGTCCTCTCCCGCCCCTCCTCGGGGCACTGATTGTTGCGCCGGCCATGCCGGCAATCGCCGGGTGCTCCCGGCTACCCTCGGCTCGGCAAGATAACGCGCGCCGTCCCCGGCGTGGTCTTCTGGCCCGTTGGGTTCTCTGTCCAGACGTCGAGGTCCACCACGTGGCGGTCACCCTCGACGTGCTTGCCCGTGACTACGCCCTGGCAGGTGATGTCCTGGTCGGGGTAGTCCATCCCGCGATACTGGCAGCCGAACTGCTCGATGCGTCCGTCCGGCGCCACCCAGTCGTGCAACAGCTGTCCGAGGAAGGCGTGCTTCAGCGCGCCGTGCACGATGATGCCGTCCAGGCCGGTGTTGCGGGCGAAGGCCTGGTCGTAGTGGATCTGGTAGAAGTCGCCGGAGGCGCCCGCCCACACTACGAGTTGCTGAGAGGAGCAGTTCTTCCGAAGGCTCGGGATCGTCTGTCCCACCTCCACGTCTTCGAAGAACACCTGCTCTGGCACGAGTCCCCCAGCCCCTAGTAGTGGATCGCGTTGCCGCGCACGCGCGCGACAACGGCGCCGTCCGGGCGGCGGTAGATGGTCTCTCGGTACACGATCAGCATCGGGCCGATGGAGCCCTCCCGCTCCTGGAAGTCGCAGATGCGCGACCTCGAGGTGAGCACGTCGCCGGCACAGACCGGCTCCTCGTACTGACAGGCGGTCCCGCCGTTCAGTACCCGCTTGTACGGCACTCGTAGCCCCACGCCGACCCCATGGGCGGTGGCGTGCTCGCTGTGCCGGTCGTCCATCCCCGGCCGGTACACGGGGCTCCCGAGGAACCCCGGCGGCGCGAGGATGTCACGGTAGCCGCGAGATCGCGCGACGTCCCGGTCATAGAAGACCGGATCGGTGTGGCCCACGGCGCGCGCAAAGAGGCGACAACCCGTGGACGTGACCTCGAGCGTGGTCTCGGGGCCCTCCACGCCCAGTTGAGCGCGCATCTCGTCAGTGACGACAGATGGGGCCGCGGACTCCGCCATCGACTACCTCCTCAGAACGAGTGAAATGTCGAGTCGGCGTAACCGTGCTTCGGCTCTGCGACACCTTCACGTGTGGGGGAGGCAGGGCCGGGCGCACGATATCGACGGCCTCTGACGCTGTCAATTTTGGCGCGCAGCAGCACTCCTCCGGCCCTCTCGCCCGCGCAGCGGGAGAGGGCGGGGTGAGGGTCTGCTCTGAGCGGCGGTGGCAGGCGCGTGAGGACTGGGAGAGCCGGAATGGACCCTCACCCCAACCCTCTCCCGCTGCGCGGGCGAGGGTTGGGGTGAGGGCCGGCGAGGGAGGAGGCGCGAGGCAGTGAAAGGCAGTGAAGGCAGGGAGGCACTCAGTCGCGGCGGTGGAAGGGGTTGGACTCCAGGTACTGGCGGTGGACCTCGTCCATCTCGGCCCAGCGGTCGTGGAGGTCCTCCGGGACGTCGTGGTAGATCGGGTCGGCGAGGAGCTTGCCGCGGGTGAGGTCGATGGGCCAGAAGCGGCCGGCCTTGAGCTCGGCGACGAGGTCCTCCTCGGTGCGGATGTCACGCTCGAAGTAGGTGGCGCACTTGCCCATGTCGTCCTTGGCGTGGGAATCGCTGGCGGCGGTGACGCGGAAGCCCATGAGGCCCGCGAGGCGGGTCGAGAAGGCGTTCTCCTCCAGCTTGCCGCGGCCGTTGCCGATCTCCATGGCGGAGATGAAGCGGTACGCGGGGTTCAGCTTGGCGCGGTCGATCGCGTCAGCCCACTCCTTCTCGCTCTCCCAGTTCCACGGGTGCTGCCGCCGGTAGGGGTGCGCGGCGATCATCACGCCGCCCAGCTCCTCCACGTGGCCCCAGAGTTCGTGGCTGCGGTGCATGCCGAAGGCGTACTTGTGCATGCCGTAGACCAGCAGGTGACCGTCCTCCGTGTTGATCTCCATCGCGTGGAGGACCATGAAGTCGTGGCGCTTCGCCAGGTCGCGCGCGGCCTCCGCGTCCCAGGCCCAGTCGTGCTCGGCCAGGACGATGCCGTCCAGGCCGGACTGCTTGGCGAGGTCCACCATCTGGTCTGGCGAGAGGAACGAGTCCCACGAGCCGGGGTGCGTGTGCGTATGCAGGTCGAGCAGCATGCGGTCCGTACTGTCTCCGCTGTCCGGTCCACCTCGCGAGGGTGCGAGGGCGGTACCGGCATGGTGTCAGGTGTACCGGAATCGGGCTCTAAGTAGGAGGGGCGGCCCCGAAGGGCCGCCCCCACCCAGTTGGTGATCCCGTGACGACCCTAGTCGTCGGCGACCAGCACCAGGGTGCCGGTCACGGAGAGCACGCCACCCGTGCCGTTGACGATGGCCGTCTTGGCGCTCGTCTGCTTGCCCGGGAGGCCGTGGACGCCGTCCTCGGCGGTGCCGGACAGCTGCCGGTACGCCTCGATGAGCAGCATCATGCCGTACATGCCGGAGTGGCTGAACGACAGGCCACCACCGTTGGTGTTCACCGGGATGCCGGAGCCGCCGGGGCCGGCCTTGCCGTCCGCCCACAGGCTCGGGCCCTCGCCCAGCGGGGTGAGGCGGAGCATCTCCGCAGTGATACCGGCGGTCAGCGTGAACGAGTCATAGATCATGGCGAGTTCCATCTCGCCCGGACCCATGCCCGCCATGGTGTAGGCCGTCTCCGCCGACTGCCAAGCGGAGGTCCGCGTGTAGTCGTCCATCTCGATCATCGAGGTGTGGCTGATGGCCTCAGCCGCCCCGGCGATCCAAACCGGCTTGGTCTTGAAGGACCGAGCCCGCTCCGCGGACGCGACGATCACGGCGCCGCCGTGGTCCGTCACCAGGCAGCAGTCCAGGAGCTTCAGCGGCCAGGAGATGATGCGGCTGTTCATCACGTCTTCGACGGTGATGGGGCCGCCGGCCGGGTGCGTCTCCTTGGAGTGCATGACCGCGCGCGGGTTCAGGGTCGCCCAGTCACGGGTGGTGACGGCGATCTGAGCGAAGTCCTCCTGCGAGGAGCCGTAGCGGTGCATGTGCCGCGTGAACGCGTGCGAGTAGTTCGACGGCGGGCCGGAGAGGCCGTACGGGCCCTCGAACATCGCGGCCGGAGCCCACGGGTCCGCCGCCGGACGAGGACCGCGGCCCTTGCCGTTGTTCTTGCGCGCGGAGTAGCCGGACTCACCGTGGGCGACCACGGCGATGTCCAGGATGCCCGCGTTGATCGCGGCCATCGCGTGGTGCACCTGCATCTGGAACGAACAACCACCCACGGAGGTGGTGTCGATCCACTTCGGGCGGATGTGCAGGTACTCGGCCAGGGCGTTCGCGTACCCGGGGGCGGCGATGCCCTCGATGTCGCTGGGCTTGATGCCCACCTGGTCACAGACGTTCTTGATGGCCTCGATGAAGAGCGTCATGTTAGTGGCGCCTTCTTCGATGTAGCCGATCTTGTTGGATTCAGCGGCCCCGACGATCGCGGCGGCCATGGACGGGTTTGTCGGCATGGTTCTTCCTCCGCTCTCGACTAGACCACACGCCAGAATGGGATGCTGACGTCGTCGTTGACCTTCTCGAACTCGACCTTGACCGGAGTCCCGCACTTGATGTCTTCGGGCTTGTTGCCGTCCACACCGCGGAGGACGGTGAACATACGGTCACCTTCCTTGAGGTCGATGAACGCGGTCACGAACGGGGTCTCGTCCGCCCAGCCGCCCATGGCGCGGTGCTGCACCGCGAACGTCTGGATCCACCCCTCGCCGGACGCCTCGTACCACTCGATGTTCATCGAGTAGCAGAACGGGCAGATGTTGCGCGGGTAGAAGTGTGTGCGGTTGCAGTCTGTGCAGCGAGGCAAGACCAGCTTGCCTGCTTTCGCGCCCTCCCAGAACGGTCCCGTGGTGTACGGGTCCGGATCCGGAATTGGCTTGTTGTAGTCGGCCAACGTCCGCTCCCTTTCCTTGGATCCCCGATCGCGGGACAACGGGCGTGTCCGCTTCACAGGACCCATGACGGACTGGGAGACGTGCCGTGTGGTCGGCGGGGTCACCTGGACGTCATGTGCCACAGAGGAGCAGTTCGCGCATCCGGTCGCGACCGCCGCGCACGGTATCCCCGGCCGCATCAGGCGGTCAACTTCGGCCGTCATCCCCGCTCCCCGGAGCGCCCGGGGCGCCACCACCGTGCGAGGCGCCTGAGCGCGCATCGGGGCCGACGAGGCCGCATATCACGGTCCGGACAGCCTCGGCAGCACCTTTCATTGCGCCTCGATCGGGCGGGTGCTACGTTCCGGTCGCTCCGAGGGGTGTCACGGCAGAGACCCTCGAAGCCTTTCGGCAGGCCCAGAATTCGACCTGTCGGATGTGGTGCGGAGAGGACGCGTGGGTGATCCCGGACACCTTCGGGCGCATCGCGATCCTCCTCGGGCTGGCTGTGGCGTTCCCCATGCTGCCGCTGGGGATCTCCTACCTCTTCTATCGCTTCAAGATCCGCCCCACGAACGAGAGCCCGATCAAGAACGCCACGTACGAGTGTGGCGTGGAGTCCGAGGGCACCTCCTGGGGCCAGTTCAACGCCCGCTACTACCTGTTCGCCCTCGGGTTCGTCATCTTCGACGTGGAGGTGATCTTCCTGTACCCGTGGGCCGTCGAGCACGCTGAGGCGCCGCTGGGCACGCTCTGGAAGGCCGCGTTGTTCATGGGCATCCTGGCCTTTGGCCTGGCGTATGCGTGGCGCAAGCGCGCGCTGGAGTGGCGCTAGCCTTGGCGCGCGGTCCTCGTCAGCTCACGGGCACGGTGGTGGCGCAGGCGCTGGGCGCGGCGTTGCCGGGCGTAGTGACTGCCTCCAACGACGAGTGGGTGGAGGTCGCCCCGGACCGCGTGGAGGACGCCCTCCGCTGGCTGCACGACTCGGACCAGTTCGACGCCGCGCAGCTGAGCAACCTGACGGCCGTCGACCGGTACGACCGGTTCGAGGTGGTCTACCACCTGCAGTCCCTGGACCTGAACCACCAGATCGCGCTGAAGGCGATCGTCACCGACCACGAGGATCCGGTCCTGCCGAGCGCGTACCCGGTCTACAAAGGTGCGCTGCTCCAGGAGCGGGAGGTCTTTGACCTGATGGGGATCCGCTTCGCGAACCACCCGGACCTGCGCCGCATCCTCCTGTGGGAGGGGTTCCCCGGCCACCCGCTTCGCAAGGACTGGATGGGCATGGTGGGCGGCCACACCTCCGGCCTTCGCGGGTTCCCGTTCGAGAACAAGGAAGCGCCGGACCGCATCATGAACGCCGGCAACCTGGTCGAGCACGGCGAGTCGCTGTCCGCTCAGACGCGCCGCAACGTCGAGGGCGCGCAGCCCGGGCAGGGGCACTAGCGTGACCACCTCAGCCGAACCGTTCGTCCTCAACATCGGGCCGCAGCACCCCTCCACGCACGGGGTGTTCCGTCTCCGCGTCGTGATGGATGGGGAGATCATCCGCGACCTCGACATGATCGTCGGGTACCTCCACCGCTCGATGGAGAAGCTCGCGGAGGAGCGCACCTACACCCAGAACATCCCGTTCACGGACCGCGCGGACTACCTCGCGGCGATGACCGGGAACCTCGGCCTCGCGATCGCCGTCGAGCGCATGACCGGCGTCGAGGCCCCCGATCGCGCGGAGTACCTCCGCGTGATCTTCGCGGAGCTCCAGCGCATCGCGAGCCACGCGATGGCGAACGGCACGCTGATCTCGGACGCGGGCGCGTGGCAGACGCCGCTGCTCTACATGTTCCGAGAGCGGGAGAAGATCCTCGACCTGTTCGAGATGACCTGTGGCGCGCGCCTGACGACCAACTACATGCGCATCGGTGGCGTCTCCTTCGAGCCGCCCGCCGAGTTCTGGCCGGCCCTCCAGGAGCTGATGGACGAGATGCCGGAGCGTACGGACGAGTACGCGTCGCTGCTGCTCGACAACGAGATCTTCCTGGCGCGCACGCGCAACGTGGGCATCATCACACCGGAGGACGCCATCAACGGGTCGCTGTCGGGCCCCGCGCTCCGCGGCTCCGGCGTCCCATGGGACCTCCGCAAGGCGGAGCCGTACTGCGTCTACGACCGCTTTGACTTCGACGTCCCCGTCGGCACCGTGGGCGACGTCTACGACCGCTTCATGGTGCGGATGGAAGAGGTCAAGCAGTCGGTCCGCATCATCAAGCAGGCCGTGGAGCAGATCCCGCCCGGCCCGCACAAGAACGACATCCCGCTGGCCCTGCGGCCCGAACCGGGTGAGATCTACAGCCGCGTCGAGAGCCCCCGTGGCGAGATCGGGTTCTACCTGGTCTCGGACGGGACGCCGGCGCCGTACCGGTTCCACCTGCGCTCGCCCGCCCTCATCAACCTGACGCTGCTGCGTGAACTCGGCGTGGGCTCGTCCCTGCCGGACGCAGTGGTGACGCTGGGTTCCATCGACATCGTCCTCGGGGAGATCGACCGATGAGCGAGCAGCCGATGCGCCGTCCCGCTACGCCGATGCTGCAGCAGATCGAGGACCGCCCGGGCGTCCGCGAGATGCTGCTGGGCGTGCCCGTGCCGTTCAAGGTCTTCGGCGCCGTCTTCGGCCTCGTGGGCGCGCTGGTGATGGCGTTCATCGGCTACCTCGTCGTGGACGGCCGCCTCGAGGGCGAGTGGTACGACGTGCGCGACCTCGGCCTCGCCGTGCAGAGCCTGCGCGAGTGGCTCACCGACCAGGGCGTCGACCACCGCATCACGTGGATCATCACCGGCAGCATTGGCGGCATCGGCATCATGTCCGTCCTCGGCGGGTGGTTGCTGATCGGGTCGTGGGTGGAGCGGCGCGTGCTCGCGAAGTTCCAGATCCGCATGGGCCCGAACCGCACCGGCCCCTTCGGCCTGCTGCAGCCGATCGCGGACGCTGTGAAGCTGATGTCGAAGGAGATCGTGATCCCCTTCGGCGCGGACCGGTTCCTCTACTACATCCCGCCGGTGCTGATCTTCGTCCCCGCCATGCTCGGCTGGGCCCCGATCCCGTGGGCGCCGAACATGAACTACCTGGACATCGATGTCGGGGTCCTCTACGTGATCGCGATCTCCTCCATCGGCGTGCTCGCGGTGTTCCTCGCCGGGTGGTCGTCCAACAACCACTACTCGCTCCTGGGTGCGATGCGCACCGTCGCGATGATGGTGTCGTACGAGATCCCGATCAGCCTCGCGCTGCTGTCGGTGGTGCTGCTCACGGGCTCGATGAACCTGGGCGAGATCGTGGCGTGGCAGGGTCACTACCACGTGTGGGTGATCTTCCTCATCCCGTTTGCGGCCTTCGCGTTCCTCTTCGCCAGCACCGCCGAGATCAACCGCACGCCGAACGACATCGGCGAGGCGGAGTCGGAGATCGTGGCCGGGTTCTACACGGAGTACTCCGGCATGAAGGCCGGCCTGTTCATGGGCGTCGAGCTGGGCCACGCGATCCTCGTTGGCGCCGTCATGTCCACGTTCTTCCTGGGCGGCTATACGTTCTTCGGGCTGGAGGAGTGGGTGCCCGGGTACCTCATCCTCGCGACGAAGATCGGCGCCGTGTACTTCCTCTTTGTGTGGCTCCGTGGCACGCTGCCGCGGTTCCGTCTCGACCAGCTGATGGGGTTTGCGTGGAAGTTCCTCATTCCCCTCGGCATCATCCAGGCCTTCATCGTGGCCATCGAGGCATCCGTGTTCGCGCGATCGGACGCGCCGGCACTGATCACTCTCGGGGCTTTTGGGGTGGTGAACCTGGCGATCACGGTGGTGTTGGTGCGGTTCTGGGCTGATCGGCTGGGCTACTCGCCGGCGCAGCACCGGACCGTCCCGACGCTGGTTTCGGACGGGACATTGGGTGGCCTGAAGGCTGCTCAGAAGATTCGCGCCACGTAGAGTTCTCCGAGCCCGTTTGGGCGCTGGGTACGACAGGGCATCACGAAGGCCCGCGCGAGGCGGGTATAGGGAGTCGGCGGCCGTTGGATTCGACGGGCATCGTCATCGGGTTCTGGGTGCTGAGCGGCTTGAGCGTCGTCTCGGCCCTGCTCGTGCTGCTCGCGCGGAACCTGCTGCACTCGCTCGTGTTCCTCGTCGTCACCTTCCTCTCGATGGCCGGCCTGTTCATCACCCTGAGCGCGGACTTCATCGCTGTCGCGCAGATCCTGATCTACGCCGGCTCCATCTCCGTCCTCATGGTCTTCGCCGTCATGCTCACCCCGCTGGCGTCGAGGGATAACGGCAACTCGATCTACCTGCTGCCGGGCCTCCTCGGGGGTCTCGGCATCGCCGCGCTCGTCGGATTCGTCGCCGTCGACACGGACTGGGACGAGCGGACCGGCGAGGGCCTCGCCGCGACCGACTTCCCCGGCACCGTGAACGCGATCGGCGACCTGCTCCTCGGGCGGTACGTCCTCGCCTTCGAGATCGCCTCCGTGCTCCTGCTGTTCGCGCTCCTCGGCGCCATCGTCCTCGTGCACGACCGTCCGAGGTCCGGCACTGCGGCGAGCGAGGGGGGTGACGACTAATGCCGGAGATCCCCGCCATCGACGAGTTGACCGTCACACTCGCGCACTACCTCGTTGTGTCCGGGCTCGTGTTCGGCATCGGCATCGTCGTTGCGCTCGCGAAGCGGAACGCGATCGCCGTCCTGATGGGCGTGGAGCTGATGCTCAACGCCGTGAACCTGACGCTGCTCGCGTTCTCGCGGTTCTCCTCCGCGTTCGCGGAGGGCGACGAGCCCCTGAGCGGGCACGCCTTCGTTGTCTTCGTGTTGACCGTAGCCGCGGCCGAGGCCGCGATCGCCCTCGCCCTGGCGGTGCTCGTGTACCGCCGGCAGGAGACGGTCGACCTCGACCGCGTGAACCTGTTGCGCTGGTAGGACGCCATGAGGACGACGCCGAGGACCATGCGATGTGGGTGAAGTTCATGGACGTCCCAGACGGCTACGCGGCCGAGACGTGGCGCGAGCTGTTCAACCAGGAAGCGCTGGCGGTCCGCATCGTGCCGCCCGTGGAGGTCGGCTCCATGCGTGACGCACGGGAGATCTGGGTGCCGGACGGCAAGACACACGTCGCGCGTGAAGTGCTGAACAAGATCTAATGAGCATTCCTGAAGCAGCCGTCTGGGCGATCTACTTCGCGCCGATCATCTCCTTCCTGGTGATCGTCGCGTTCCTGCGCCACCAGCCGCTGCTGGCGGGCCGCATCTCCATCCTCGCGATCTTCATCGGGTGGCTGCTTGCCATCTGGACGCTCGCGGTCGCCATCGACCATGACGGCAATCCGCTCGACTTCGCGCCGCACCTCTGGATGTCGATCTTCGACTTCGAGGTGGAGATCGGTCTGAGGATCGACGGCCTGAGCGCGATGATGATCTTCGTCGTCACGTCGATCTCGCTGCTCGTCCAGATCTACTCGGTCGGGTACATGCACGGAGACACGGGCTACCCGCGGTTCTTCGCGTTCATGTCACTGTTCACCGCGGCCATGCTCGGCCTGGTGATGAACCACAGCCTCCTGATGCTGTTCGTGCACTGGGAGCTGGTGGGCCTCACCTCTTACCTGCTGATCGGGTTCTGGTTCCATCGCCCGAGCGCTGCCGCCGCCGCGAAGAAGGCGTTCGTCGTCACGCGCTTCGGCGACTTCGGTTTCCTCATCGCCGTCGTCCTGATCTGGACGAAGACCGGCACGTTCGACATCGCCGAGATCAACGAGCTGGCACACGAGGCGCTCTCCGGCGCGGTCCTCACCGGGTTCGTGCTCGGGCTCCTCTCCGGCGCCGCCGGCAAGTCCGCCCAGTTCCCACTGCACTTCTGGCTTCCGGACGCCATGGAGGGCCCGACCCCGGTGTCCTCGATTGTCCACTCCGCGACGATGGTTGCGGCGGGCGTCTACCTCCTCGCGAGGTTCTTCCCCACCGTCGAGGCCGCGCCTGGCGAGGTGCACACGATCATCGCGTACGTCGGCGGGTTCACCGCGATCTTCGCGGCGTCCATGGGCCTCGTGGTCACCGACATCAAGCGCGTGCTCGCGTACTCCACGATCTCCCAGCTCGGGTACATGGTGATGGCGATCGGCCTCGGCGGGTACGTGGCGGCGGTGTTCCACCTGTTCACGCACGCGTTCTTCAAGAGCCTGCTGTTCCAGGGCGCGGGTTCCGTCTCCCACGCGACGAACACCTTCGAGATGCCGCTGATGGGCGGCCTGAAGCAGTTCATGCCGGTGACGTTCTGGACGTTCCTGATCGGCTCGCTATCGCTGTCCGGAGTGTTCCCGCTCGCTGGTTTCTGGTCGAAGGACGAGATCCTGCTGGACGCATGGAACCACGACAAGTTCCTGTGGGTCATCGGCACCGTCGTCGCCTTCATGACCGCGCTGTACATGTTCCGCGCGATCTTCATGACCTTCTTCGGCGAGTACCGCGGCGGGGCCGCGCCCGAAGCCGACCACGGCGGTGACCACGACGACTCGCACGCGGCCGATCACGACAGCGCCCACGGCGACAGCCACGGCTGGCTCGCCCACCCGCACGAGTCGCCCCGCTCGATGCTACTGCCGCTGGTCGTGCTCTCGATCCCGGCGATCGTCGCGGGGTTGGTCGCGCCGTCCTCGTTCTTCGGAGAGTTCGTGGAGGGAGCGCTCGACCCGGAGCTGCGGCACTTCCACTTCCACGCCGACATCGTCGTCGTGACGTTCTCCACGCTCGCGGCCCTCGGCGGGATCGGGGCGGCTGCCGCGCTCTACTACTTCCGGACGCCAGACCCGACCGCGATCCAGTACGCGCTGGCGCCGGTGCACCGCCTGATCTCACGCCTCTACTACGTGAACGAGATCGCGGAGGACGTGCTGGTCCGCGGCGTCCTCTACAACGGCATCGGCCGCGCAAGCGCGGCGTTCGACAAGTACGTCGTGGACGGCGCCGTGAACGGCGTCGCGCGGGTCACGAAGATCGCCGGTGACGTCTTCCGCCGGACCGAGACCGGCCAGCTGCAGGCGTACACCTCCGTCTACGTCGTCGGTGTGGTGTTCGCTGCCGGAGCGCTGTTCGTGTTCGCGGGTGGTCTGCTGGATCGGGTGATGCCGTAATGCTGATCGCGTTCCTGCTCGTCCCGCTGCTCGGCGCCCTCGCCGCGGTCCTCCTCCCCGCGGAGCAGGAGAAGAACGCGCGCGTCGTCGCCCTCGGAGCGGCGGGGCTCACCTGTCTGATCGCGGTGGCGGTCTTCCTCGGCTTCGACGCCTCGCAGGAGGGCTACCAGTTCGTCCAGCGCTTCGACTGGATCGACAAGGACACCGCCGGCTTCGCGGTCCAGTTCGCCGTCGGCGTAGACGGCCTCTCGGCGCCGATGGTGCTTCTGCTCGGCATCCTGAGCGTGGTCGCCGTGCTCGTCTCGTGGAACATCGAGGTGAAGCAGAAGCAGTACTACGCCTGGCTGCTCTTCCTGGAGACGGCCATAGGCGGCGTCTTCATCTCGCTGGACCTCATCCAGTTCTTCCTCTTCTGGGAGCTCGAGCTCCTGCCGATGTTCATGCTCATCAGCCAGTGGGGCTCGGGCCGCCGCCTCTACAGCGCGACCAAGTTCTTGCTCTACACGCTGGCCGGCTCCGCGTTCATGCTCCTCGGCTTCCTCGTGATCGGCTTCGAGGCGGGCACGTTCGACATCATCGAGCTGACCGAGAACCCGGTGACGGACGCGGTGATCCCGCTCGGCCTGGTGTTCTGGGCGATCACGCTCGCCTTCCTCGTGAAGCTGCCGGTGTTCCCGGTCCACACGTGGCTGCCGGACGCGCACACGGACGCGCCGACGGCCGTCTCCGTGATGCTGGCCGGCGTCCTCCTGAAGATGGGCGGCTACGGGATCCTGAGGATCTCGCTCTCGCTGCTGCCGGAGCAGGCGCACGACTTCTCCGCGATCCTCGCGGCGATCGCCGGGTTCTCCGTGATCTGGGGCGCGGTGATCACGCTGCGCCAGACGGACCTCAAGCGCCTGGTCGCGTACTCGTCGGTCTCACACATGGGGTACGTGCTCCTCGGCGCGGCCGCGATGACGGACGTCGGGCTCTCCGGCGCCGCGCTGCAGATGTTCACGCACGGCACGATCACGGGCCTATTGTTCGTGATGGTGGGCATCATCTACGAGCGCACCCACACCCGTGAGATCGCGAAGATGAGCGGTCTGATGCACCACATGCCGCTCACCGGCATCGTGTTCATCATCGCCGGCCTCGCCTCCCTCGGACTGCCGAGCATGTCCGGGTTCGTCGCTGAGCTGACGACCTTCCTCGGCTCGCTGCAGGCGCACCCGGCCGCGACGATCGCCGCGATCTTCGGCGTCGTGCTGTCGGCGGGGTACATCCTCTGGACGGTGCAGCGCATCTTCCACGGTCCGGCTGACCCCGCCTGGGCCCACCTGACCGATGCGCGGACGTGGCCGGAGATGGTGGCGATGGGCGTGCTCGTCGTCGCGATCATGGCCGTCGGCATCTACCCGCCGATCCTCACCGACGCGATCGAGAGCGGCATCGCCCCGATCGCGGCCATCGTCGGAGGCGTCGCGTGAGCCTCGCGGAGCACCTGAACCACATCGGCCCGGCGCTGATCCTCTACATCGGCGCGGGTGTCGTGCTGACCGCGGACATGTTCTCCGGCCGCGCCGCGCCCCGGTGGCAGCTGGCCGTCCTGGCGCTCATCGGCGGGCTGGGCTGGACGTACGGCCTCGCGATGGGCGACACGCGCGGCGAGGCCCTCGGCGGGGCCGTCCGCGTCGATGACTTCGCGCTGTTCTTCAGCTTCCTGATCATCGCCTCGACGCTCGCGGTGGTGCTCTCCGCGCGGCAGTGGACGGACTCCATCGAGCGCGGCGCCGAGCTCTACGCGCTGATGCTCATCTCCGCCGCGTCGATGGTGATCCTCGCGCAGGCGAACGACCTCATCACGATCTTCATCGCCCTCGAGACGACCTCGATCTCGCAGTTCGTCATGGCCGGCCTCGCGAGGACGGACCGCTCCGCCGAGGCAGGACTGAAGTACCTGCTGACCGGCGCCCTGTCCGCCGCCGTGCTGCTGTACGGCTTCGCGTTCCTCTTCGGCATGTCGGGCACCACGGACCTCGATGGGATCGCGGACTACCTCGCGTCCGCGCCGGAGGAACAGCGGCTGCCGCTGCTGCTCGCGCTCGTCTTCGTCCTCGCCGGGTTCGGGTTCAAGATGGCGCTCGCGCCGTTCCACGCCTGGGTGCCGGACGTGTACCAGGGCGCACCGACGGTGGTCAGCTCGTTCCTCTCGGTCGCCTCGAAGGCGGCCGGGTTCGCCGTGGCGCTGCGGCTCTTCTACACCGGCCTCGGTGGGGGCGACACGTTCCTGTCCGAGGACTGGGCGATGTTCGTCGCGGTCCTCGCTGGCCTCTCGATGATCTTCGGGAACACCGGGGCCATCCTCCAGACCAACGCGAAGCGCCTGCTCGGGTACTCCTCGATCGCACAGGCGGGCAACATCGCTGTGGGCTTCGCTGCGGTGGCGGCGGGGAGCACCATCGGCCCCAGCGGCGTGATGTTCTTCCTCGGGACGTACGCGGCCACCAACCTCGGCGCGTTCATCGCGGTGCAGGCGTTCGCGGAGCGGACGGGCTCCGAGAACATCGCCGACTTTGCCGGGCTGCCGAAGCGTTCGCCGGTCCTCGCGGTCGTCCTCTCGCTCTGCCTGATCTCGCTGACCGGCATCCCGCCGACGGCCGGGTTCATCGCGAAGGTCTACGTGTTCAACGGTGCGGTGCAGACCGGTCACGAGTGGCTCATCGTCCTCGTCGCGGTCGCCGTCGTGAACACGGCCATCTCCGCCTTCTACTACCTGCGCTGGCTGCGCACGATGTGGCTCGACGAGGCCGAGGACGACTCCCCGATCGAGGTGGCCCCGGCCGTCCAGGCGGTGCTGGCCGCCGCGTCCATCGGCGTGCTGTTCTTCGGCCTCTGGCCCGCGCCGCTCATCAATGCGGCCCAGAGCGCTGCCGAGACGCTGCTCTAGCGCGCCGCGAGCGCCCTCATGCCGTACGAAGTCAACGTCGAGGTCGATGACGAAGTCGCGTCGTCGGTCGACGAGCGTGCGCTCGTCGACATGCTCGAGCGCGTCCTGACCGAGGATGGCGTCGACGATGGCGCCTCGCTCGCGGTTGTGCTGTCCGAGGACAGCCTGCTGCATGAGCTGAATCTCCGCCACCGCGAGGTGGACGCCCCCACGGACGTCCTCTCCTTCGCTGCCGACGAGGGTGAGGCGTTCCCCGTCCCAGAGGGCGAGCCGCGCTACCTCGGCGACATCGTGGTGTCCGTGGAGTCCGTCGCCCGGCAGGCCGCCGAGGCGGGCCTCACCACGGCCGAGGAACTCGCGCACGTGATCCTCCACGGCCTGCTCCACCTCCTGGGCTACGACCACGAGGAGTCGGCGGAGGAGGCGGTGATGAAGGCGCGCGAGGAGGCCGTCCTCGGGCCCGGCATCCACGCCGGCCGCGGAGCGCACGAGGACTGACCGCCTCGAGCGGAACGCCACGGCGAGGAAGCCCGAGCCGGGGTCCGTTGATACACTGCCCGTGCGGGCGCGCTCGAACTCCCCTCAGCGCGCCGGGGGTGCCTTGGCCCAGGAAGTCCTCTACCGGAAGTGGCGACCGCGACGCTTTGGCGACGTGGCCGGCCAGGATCCCGTCACCACGACGCTGCGCAACGCCGTCGCGAACGGGACGCCCGCGCACGCGTACCTGTTCTCGGGACCGCGCGGCACCGGCAAGACCAGCACCGGCCGCATCCTCGCGAAGGCCGTGAACTGCGAAGCGCCCGAGGGCGGCGAGCCCTGCGACCGCTGCGTCTCCTGCATCTCCTACGACGAGGGCCGCGCCATCGACCTCATCGAGCTCGACGCCGCCTCGAACCGTGGGATCGACGAGATCCGCGACCTGCGCGAGAGCGCCGGCTACGCGCCCGCTGCCGGGCGGTACAAGGTGTACCTCATCGACGAGGTGCACATGCTCACGGACGCGGCGTTCAACGCCCTCCTGAAGACGCTGGAGGAACCGCCGCCGCACATCATCTTCGTCCTCGCGACCACCGAGGCGCACAAGATCCCGGCGACCATCCTCTCCCGCTGCCAGCGCTTCGACCTGCGCCGCATCCCGCTGGAAGCGGTCGTCGGTCGCCTGCAGACGATCGCGGACGGGGAGGGCATCTCCATCGACCCGATGGGCCTCGAACTGATCGCGAAGCAGGCGACGGGGGCGCTGCGCGACGCGGTGAACCTCCTCGACCAGCTGGTGGCGTACCACGGACGCACGCTCGACCTCGACCAGGTGCGGAGCGGCCTCGGGCTGATCGTGGACGACCGCGCGGCGGACCTCGCCCGCGCCTCGATCGAGCGCGACCTGAAGGCTGGCCTGACACTCCTCGCCGCGGCGCGTGACGATGGCGTCGAGATCCGCGCGTTCGTCCGCGAGGTCGTCCGCGTCCTCCGCACCGTGCTCCTGCTAAAGGCCGGCGCCGAGGACCAACTCGGCCTGTCGGACGCGCAGGTGGAGGAACTGAACAACGTGGCCACGGCGGCGCAGGTCGCCGACATCGTCGCCGCCCTCCAGGCGTACGGTGACATCGACTTCGCCGGCGACGCCTACGACGCGCTCCCCGCGGAGATCGCCTTCGCGAGCCTCGCCACCGGCCTGAACACCGCCGCCATGGCGTCCGCCGCCCCACCGCCGATGCCCGCCCCCGCCGCCCGAGGCGCCGCGCCGCGCCAGGCGCCGCCCCCGCGTGCAGCCGCGCCACAGCAGCGGCAGGACACGCCTCCCGCGCGACAGGCGCCCGCGGAGCAGCGTTCCGCGTCACCACCGCCTGAGGACGAGCCATCCCGCCCGTTCGCGCCGCCGGACGGGGGCGCCGTCTCCGACGACCTCGCCACGCTGCGCCAGAAGTGGCCAGACGTGCAGGCGCTCGCACGCAAGAAGGACATGCGGGCGGGCGCCCTCCTCGGGAGCGCCAGCAACGCCTTCCCGAAGTCGATGGACGGCCAGCGCGTCACCGTGGGCTTCCAGTTCCCGGCCCACCTCCAGAAGGCGGAAGGCACCCCCGAGATCCGCGCCGCCCTCCGCGAGGCGATCGGCGAGATCCTCGGGCGGGAGGTCGCGCTCGACCTCGAGGTGTGGGCGGAGCTCGCGAGTGCGGGCACGGCCGCACCGCCGAGGACCTCGGGCGGCCATCTGGTCGAGGAAGCCCTCAAGCAGGGCGCTCGCCGGGTCGACGGGTAACCTAGAGGCGTGGTCCTACCCGAATACCCCGGTCCCGGTGGTCGTACCTCTCCGATCCAGCGGCTGGTGGACGCGTTCCACCGGCTGCCCGGTATCGGCCCGAAGTCGGCGCAACGGCTCGCCTACCACATCCTTCGCGCCCCCGAAGAGGAAGCCCGCGAGCTCGCGGCTGCCCTCATCGAGGTCAAAGAGTCGATCGTCCTCTGCGAGTTCTGTCAGAACCTGACGGACACGAGCCCGTGCCGCATCTGCGCCGATACCGGGCGCGACCGCACCGTCATCTGTGTGGTCGAGGAGCCCCTCGACATCGTTGCCATCGACCGGACGGGTGGGTTCAACGGCCTATTCCACGTTCTCCATGGCGTCATCTCGCCCTCGGACGGCATCGGGCCGGAGGACCTGAAGGTCGAGGAGCTGCTCCGGCGTCTGCGGGACCGCGACACCGACGTGGACGAGATCATCGTGGCGACGAACCCGAACCTCGAGGGTGAAGCGACGTCGATGTACCTCGCGCGGCTGCTCCGTCCGCTGGGGTTGCGCGTGACGCGCCTTGCCCGCGGCCTGCCTGCGGGCGCGGACCTGGAGTACGCTGACGATGTCACCCTCGGCCGTGCGATGGAGTTCCGCCAGGAGGTCTGAGGCTGGTCCTCGCCTCCGAGGATGTCCGCTCCCTCCGACCGCCCGCGCTGAAGAGAGCCGCCATGCAGCAGCACTGGGACCAGTTCCACGCGGCCACGCCCGCCGACCGGACCGGCTTCTGGGAGCCGACACCGGAGACCTCGCTGCGCGTCGTGGAGCACGCCGGCCTCGCCGCTGACGACCTCATCCTCGATGCGGGCGGCGGCGCATCCACCTTCGTGGACTCGCTCCTGGAGCGAGGGCACACGAACCTCGCGGTCGCGGACATCAGCGCCGTCGCGCTCGAGCGGGCGCGGGAGCGCCTCGGTGAGCGCGCAGCCCTCGTGCGTTGGCTCACAGCTGACCTCTCGGATGCCTCTGCGCTGCCCGAGGTGCGGGACGTGGCGCTCTGGCACGACCGCGCGGTGCTCCACTTCCTCACCGCCGCCGAGGACCGCGAGGCATACTCCGCCATCGTGGACCGGGTCGTCCGGCCAGGTGGGTACGCGGCCCTCGCGGCGTTCTCACTCACGGGTGCGGAGGCGTGCTGCGACCTGCCCGTGCGCAACTACGACGCCTCGATGCTCGGCGAGGTCCTCGGCCCGGCGTTCGAACTGGTCGAGGCGTTCGACCATCTCTACATCAACCCGGCGGGCGACCCTCGGCCCTACGTCTACACGCTCTTCAGGCGTGTCAGCGCGTAGGGCGCGGGGGATCCATCCGTGCCAGGCCGTCCTCCCCGCGTCACCAAGACCGAGGCCATCGTCCTGCGCTACCGCCGCCTGGGCGACGCAGACCGCATCGTCTCGTTGCTCACACCCCACCGAGGCAAGATCGACGTGGTTGCTCGCGGCGTCCTGCGGGCGCGCTCGAAGCTCGCGGGGCACCTCGAGCCCGGCACCCGGCTGGAGGTGGCGCTCGCGGCGGGGCGGAGCATGGACATCGTGACGCAGGCGCAGGGGCTGGACTCCTTCGGCGCGCTGCGCGACGACCTGGACCGGTTGAGCGCGGCGATGTACGTGCTCGAGCTGGCGGACCGGCTGACGGTGGAGCACGCGGACGCGCACGGCCTGTACGGGCACCTGCACAACGCGCTCATCCGCCTCGCACGCGGCGACGGGCACCACCTGGTTGTCCGCACGTACGAGCTTGCCATCCTCGACGCGACCGGGTTCCGGCCGGAGTTCACGGTCTGCCTCGGCTGCGGCGAACCCGTCGAGGCCTCCCGGGCGTGGTGGTCGGCGATCGAGGGTGGGGTCTACTGCAGCGACTGCGCGGGCCGCCGGCCGGGCATCTCACCGATCGATGGCACCGTCCTGAAGGTGCTCCGCGCCTACCAGTCCCAACCGTACGAGGAGGCCGGCCGCATCCGCCTGTCGGACGACCTCGCGGCGCGCCTCGAGGCCACGATGCACGCCCTGATGCACGCCGTGGTGGAGCGCGAGATCGGCAGTGCGCGCTTCATCAGCGCGACCCGCCGTGCGAGGGTGAACGCGGAGGCCGTCCTCGAACTGGCGGAAGCAGATCCGGGTGGAGGTGACCAGTGACCGAGGACCGTGATGCCCTCATCGAGCGCTACCGGCGTAGCCGCGAGGAGTTCCTCGCAGCGATCGAGGGCCTGACCGAGGAGCAGTTGCTGGAACGCTCCCACAACGGCTGGTGCGTGAAGGACCACATGGTGCACCTCGCGTTCTGGGACGAGCTCCGCGCCACGGAGGTCACGCGCCTCTCCGCCGGCTTCGAGTCTGCGTGGCGGCTCTCCACTGAGGCCGATGACACCCTCAACGGCCTCGTCACGGCCGCACGGTGGGACCTCTCGCTCGCGCAGGTGGAGTGGGAGTTCGCCGAGTCCCATCGCCGCCTGATGGACGCCCTCGTGCTCGCGACGCCCGAGGGCCTCGACCCGTCGCGGTACGGCGAGGCCGGCCTCACGAGCGGCCACGAGTCCGAGCACGCTGCGTGGATCCGTGAATGGCGCGCCGAGCGCGGGTACTGAGTCGAGGACCGAGCTAGTTCCGGCGGGAGAGCACGTACTCGACGAGGCGGGTGAGGGTCTCGCGGACCTCCCCGGACGGGAGCGCGTCGAGGGCGTCGACGGCCTGGTCGCCGAACTCACGGGCGGTGCGGCGGGACTCGTCGATCACGCCAGAGTCGAGGATCTCGCGGATCGCGCGGTCGAGGTTGGCCTTGCGGCGGATGCCGTCGAATGCCTTGCGGATCGGGTTGTCCTCGGAGCGCTGCTGCATGTAGAGGATGGCGGGCAGCGTCAGGGTGCCGCCGTGGAGGTCGGAGCCGACCGGCTTGCCCATCACCTCCGGGTCGCCGGTGAAGTCCAGGATGTCGTCCACGATCTGGAACGCGATGCCCAGGCGGATGCCGTAGAGCCGCATCGCCTCGCAGACCTCCGCGCTCGCGCCGGCGGCCATCGCGCCGCCCTCGGCGGCGGTGCCGAAGAGGGAGGCGGTCTTGCCGTGGATCCGGTCGAGGTAGCGCGTGACGTCCTCGGAGTACTCGAAGACCGTGATGTCCTGCGTCAGCTCACCGCTCGCAAGGGTCATCAGCGTGCGGGCGAAGAGGCGGACGACCTTCGGGTTGTCCGTCTGCGCGATGAAGTCCGCGGCGTGGGCGAACATGTAGTCGCCCAGCATCACCGACGCGGCGTTGCCGAAGAGCGCGTTCGGCGTCTGCTGACCCCGGCGCGTCTCGGCCTCGTCGATCACGTCGTCGTGCACCAGCGTCGCGGTGTGCAGGAGCTCCACGCTGGCGGCGAGGGGTACGAGCTTCCCGAGGTCGTAGTCGCCGAGGCGGCCCCCCATGAGGGCGATCGCGGGGCGCATCAGTTTCCCGGTGCCGGCCAGGGCGCTCTCCAGCATCTGCTGCAGGAAGATGAAGTCCGTGGCGTCCGTGATCGAGCGGATCTTGTTGGCGACGAGCGGAAGGTCAGAGGCGACAGGGCCATACAGGCGGGCGAGGTCGCTCGTCGTCTCAGTGGTCATGCCGTCTCCCCGGGGCTCGTGAGGCTGAACCCGAACAGGCGCGCCGCGTTCTCAGCAGTGTGCCGTGCCACCTCCGTGGCGTCGATGCCTCGGAGGCTGGCGACGAACCGCGCGGTCTCAGCGACGTACGCCGGCTCGTTACGCCGTCCGCGCCACGGAAGCGGCGTCAGGTACGGGCAGTCTGTCTCCACCAGCATACGTTCGAGGGGGATCGAGCGCGCCACGAGTTGCCCTCGGTCGTTACCCGGGAACGTCACCGGCCCGGGGATCGAGATCGAGAACCCGAGGTCCATGTACCGCTCGGCGAGTTCGAGGTCGCCCGCGAAGCAGTGCATCATCCCGATCTCGCGGTCCGCGCCGAGGTAGCGCCCGACCTCCGAAGCCCACTGTCGCAGCACCTCGAAGCACTCCTCGTCGGCGTTGCGCGAGTGGATCACCACCGGCAGGTCGTGGCGCCTCGCGAGGTCGAGCTGCCAGTGCAGGGCGGCGTGCTGCTCCTGGGGCGGAGAGAGGTTGCGGTAAAAGTCGAGCCCGGTCTCGCCGATGGCGACATAACCACCAGAGGCCACCGCCGCCTCGATCGGCTCGCGTTCCTCGGCGAGGTCGGAGGCAGAGTGGGGGTGGAGCCCCGCCGTCGCGTACATCCTGTGATCGGTCGAGGCGATCTCGTGCGACGCGAGGGTGGTGCGGAGGTCACAGCCGACCTGGACGATCGCGGCGAGGCCGGTGTTCCACGCGCGCTCGATGACCTCGGCGTGATCGGGCTGTAGCTGGGCGTCCCACGTGTGCGCGTGTGCGTCGACGACGCCGGGGAGCGGCGCAGGTGGTGGGGCGAGGGGCTTCTTCTTCTTGCTCACGAGCCGGTCTGCCCTCTAGCGGGCGAGCCGCGCCGCTTCCTCCTCGACGACGGCATCGTCGAGCTTCTTGAACAGCGGCTCGGGGGCAGGGAGGGCGGTCCCGGCGGCCACGGCCGTGCGCTGCCAGCCGGCGCTCTGCACGTCGCCCTCATGCGCGAGGAGGCCCCACACCTTCTGCGAGGTGAAGGGGAGGATAGGGTTCAGCAGGGACGCGAGGCCGGAGATCACGTTCAGGGCGACGAACAGCGTCTCCGCGGCGTGATCGCGGTCCTCCTTCACGCGTACCCAGGGCTGGCGGGCGTCCAGGTACTGGTTCGCCGCCGTCGCCACCTCCATCGCGCCGTTCAGCGCGCGGCGGAGCTGCACCGCCTCGAACGACTCGCCCACCGGGCCGAACGCCTCGTCCACGCGGGCGAGGAGGGCGGTCGACTCCTCGGAGAGCGTCGAGGGCGGCTCGGGGACGCGATCCTCGAAGTTGCGCCGGGTGATCGTGAGCACGCGGTTCACGAGGTTGCCCCACCGCGCGACGAGCTCGTC
>Ga0265293_10002538_pt1 | contig 36166 bp, 31 predicted proteins | sample Munlanlewell138R_FD_192505 | JGI IMG/M metagenome (GOLD analysis project Ga0265293, IMG submission 192505) | Leachate microbial communities from a municipal landfill in Southern Ontario, Canada - Leachate well 138R | ecosystem: Engineered > Solid waste > Landfill > Unclassified | place: Canada... | reverse complement strand
ATAATAAAATAAATCTTGACAAAAAATAAGCACTTTTTAAATATGCATAAAGTTGGTTGATCAATGACAAAAACATAGATGTGCAAGAAGAACACAAGAAAAACGCAAAAAGTTAAAAATAATTCTTGACAAGAAAACATAACTTTTTAAATTGAATTAATACTAAGCCAATGTAGCTCAATGGTAGAGCAAGTGATTTGTAATCACTAGGTTGGGGGTTCAATTCCCTTCATTGGCTCCATATATTTGTGGAGAGGTTCCCGAGTGGTCAAAGGGAACAGACTGTAAATCTGTCAGCGAAGCTTTCGAAGGTTCAAATCCTTCCCTCTCCACCATCTGAATTTAGGATAAGTCGATTTTTCGACTTTATTCTCATTTGCCAAGCGGGAGTAGCTCAGTTGGCTAGAGCATCAGCCTTCCAAGCTGAGGGTCGCGGGTTCGAACCCCGTTTCCCGCTCCATATATCTTAATGGTAGTGCTTCTTAATCCATTGAGGTTTTTGCTTATATAGCTCAGTTGGTAGAGCACTTCCTTGGTAAGGAAGAGGTCACCGGTTCAAGTCCGGTTATAAGCTCCATAATTTTAATATATATATAAAAGAGTAATTAAGCCTGGGAGGAAAAATGGCTAAGGAAAAATTTGTAAGAACTAAACCACACGTAAATATCGGAACCATTGGTCATGTTGACCATGGCAAAACTACATTAACAGCTGCGATCACAGCTTATTTAGCAAAAGTTGGTGGTGCTGCAGTACGTTCTTTTGACAGTATTGATAATGCTCCAGAAGAAAAAGAGAGAGGTATTACAATTGCAACCTCACACGTTGAGTATGAGACTGCTACACGTCACTATGCACACGTTGACTGTCCAGGTCACGCGGACTATGTAAAAAACATGATTACTGGTGCAGCACAAATGGACGGTGCGATTCTTGTTGTTTCGGCAGCAGATGGTCCAATGCCACAAACACGTGAGCATATTCTTTTGGCTAAGCAAGTTGGCGTTCCAGCAATGGTTGTATTTTTGAATAAATGCGATTTAGTTGATGACGAAGAATTATTAGAATTAGTTGAGCTTGAGGTTCGTGAGCTTTTGGCACAATATGGTTTTCCTGGAGATGACATTCCATTTGTACATGGTTCAGCATTAAAAGGCTTGAATGGCGATCCAGAAGGCGAAAAGCGTATTCAAGAATTAATGGACAGAGTTGACGAATATATTCCATTACCAGAGCGTAGTGTTGACAAGCCATTCTTGATGCCAGTGGAGGATGTTTTCTCAATTCCTGGTCGTGGTACAGTTGCAACTGGTCGTGTTGAGAGAGGTTCTATTAAGCTTAACGATAAAGTTGAGAGACTTGGTATCAGAGAGACAATCGAGACTGTATGTACAGGTATCGAGATGTTTCGTAAGGTTATGGAACGAGCAGAGGCTGGCGACAATATAGGCATATTATTGCGTGGTATTGGCAGATCCGATATTGAGCGTGGTATGGTATTAGCTAAGCCAAAGAGCATTAAGCCCCACACCAAATTTAATGGAGAGACATATATTCTTACCGAAAAAGAAGGTGGTCGTCACAAGCCATTCTTTACAGGCTATCGTCCACAATTCTATTTCCGTACAACCGACGTAACAGGCACATTAAAGCTTCCAGAAGGTGTAGAGATGATTATGCCTGGCGATAATGTAACCATTAGTGCAGAATTAATCACACCTATTGCTATGGAACAAGGTCTTCGTTTTGCAATTCGTGAAGGTGGCAGAACTATAGGTGCTGGCGTAGTCGGCGAAGTTATCGACTAATTAAGGAAAGATAGATGAGAGATATAATAGTACTTGCTTGCGAGGAGTGTAAGAATCGTAATTACACGACAACCAAGAATAAGAGAAAGCATCCTGGTAGAGTCGAGTTCAAGAAATATTGTCCTACCTGCCGAAAGCATACTCCACACAAGCAAACCCGATAAACCATAATGCAGGATAGTAGTTCAATTGGTAGAGCGTCGGTCTCCAAAACCGAAAGTTGCGGGTTCAAATCCTGCCTATCCTGCCATAATATATTAGTCAGCAGTATCATGCTGCTGGCTTTTATTAATACAAACAGATCGGAATTTTGATGAAAAAGATTCAGAAATTTTTTAAAGAAGTAATACGCGAGATGAAATATGTCTCCTGGCCCAATAAGCATGATATCAAAGAGGGCACAATTGTAGTGATTGTAATGTCTGCAATCGTCTCGATTTTTTTATCATTAGTTGATCTTGTCTTTGGACAACTCATCCATATAATAATCTAAGAGACTTAAATGAAATATTATGTTTTGCAAACTCGTACAGGTGACGAGCACAGAGTTAAAGAAGCGATTGAGAACGGTGTTCGCGACAGTTTACTTGAAGCCCATTTGGGTCAAATAATAATACCGATTCAGCGTGCTTTTCATATTCGTCAAGGTCGCCGTGTTGAGCGAGAGCGTAAAGTTTTCAATAATTATATAATAATCGAAGCGGAATTGAGCAATGAATTACGCAATTATATCACTGGTATCAGCGGTGTAATCAAGTTTTTGGGTCCGAGCGGTAATCCAATTCCATTGACAGCAGAGGAAATCGATCGTATCAAAGGTGTTGCACAGCGTGATCACTCAGATGCCAAAACGTATAATTTTTTACCTGGCGATAAGATAAAAATAACTACAGGTCCTTTTACCGATTTTGAGGGTATCGTGGATAAGATCAACCAAGAGGCGAGTAGACTGACAGTCAAAGTTACAGTTTTTGGCAGAGTAACATCAGTCGAAGTAAATATAGAACAAGTAGAAATAATATAAACAATTGAGGAAATACAATGGCTAAACCAAAAGATGTCGTATCAATAATCAAATTACAATTGCCAGCAGGTAAGGCAACCCCGGCACCTCCAGTAGGACCAGCCTTAGGGCAAGCTGGCGTTAATATCCCACAGTTTTGTAAAGAATTCAATGACAAAACATCAGATAGTCCTGGAATGATATTCCCAGTAATTATCTATGTAGCAAAAAATAAATCTTTCAGCTTTATTATAAAGACACCACCAGCTTCGGTATTAATCCGCAAAGAAGCAGGCTTAGCAAAGGGTTCTGGAGAGCCCAATAAGACCAAAGTTGGTAGTATCACCAAAGCACAATTAAAGAAAATTGCTGAATTAAAAATGAAAGATATGAACTGCTTTTCCTTAGAGTCCGCTATGAGTACTATCGCAGGCACTGCAAGAAGTATGGGTGTCACAATTGTGTGATTTCTATAGATATTGCAGGAGATGTATTCAAAGGAGTGTAAATGGTAAGAAGTAAACGGTACAAAAAAGCGCTGGAAACGGTGAACCATTTTGAGTATTATGATCTTTCACAAGGATTAGAGATACTCAAGGGCTTCCCTACAGCCAAATTCGATGAGACTGTCGAGTTACACATGAATCTTGGTGTTGATCCACGTAAAGCAGATCAACAGATTCGTAACTCCATAGTTTTGCCAAAAGGTACTGGTAAGACAGTACGAGTATTAGTATTTGCTGAAGGCGACAAAGCTGATGAAGCAAGAAATGCGGGTGCAGACTATGTTGGAGTCGACGATCTAATTGAGAAGATCTCAGGTGGATGGTTTGACTTTGACACAGTGATTGCGACTCCTAATTTAATGGGTAAAATAGGCCGTATCGGTCGTGTTTTAGGTCCACGTAATTTGATGCCGAACCCGAAAGTTGGCACTGTTACAATGGATATTGGTAATGCAATCAGGGATGCTAAAGGTGGTAAGGTAGCATATCGTGTAGACAAATTTGCTAACCTTCATATACCAGCGGGCAAGCTATCTTTTACAGCTGTCGATTTACGCGAGAATATTCTTGCATTGGTCTCAGCGATTTTAAAAGATCGTCCAGCAACCTTGAAAGGTCAATTTATCAAGAGCATCACGCTGACATCGACTATGAACCCCAGCATCAAGCTAAATGTAAATGCAGTTACGCTTGAGGCAAAGAAATAGGAGGGCAATCATGTCATTAAGAGACAATAAAGTAAAAAAAGTCGAAGAAATCAAAAATCGATTAAACGACGCACGCGCGATTGTACTGGTGGACTACAAAGGAGTAAACGTAGAAGAAGATAATATATTACGAAGCAAGTTTCGCGAAGATAATGTAGATTATTTTATAGCGAAGAATTCATTAATCAAGCTTGCATTGCAAGATCTTGGTATTGATAGCTTGGATAGTTATCTTGTTGGGCCCACAGCTGTTGCAGTATCTAAAGAAGATGAAGTAGCACCAGCTCGAGTAATCCGAAATTTTGTTGATACAGAGCTTGAAAAAGAGAAGAAAGAACTTTTATCGTTCAAGATCGGCTTGGTATCTAACGATTTATTCGACTCTGCTCAACTAAATCAATTGGCAAGCTTGCCATCTCGCGAAGAATTAATAGCAAAAGTACTTGCGAGCCTAAACTCACCTATCAGTGGTTTTGTTGGTGCACTGCAGGGTGTAATACGAAAATTCGTTTACTGTGTGGACGAAATTGCGAAAAGCAAAACAAATTAAATATCATTTGGAGGAAAAATGTCTGATAAAAAACAACAAATAATTGATACACTGAAAGAAATGACAGTAATTGAGCTTTCAGAGTTAGTTAAAGAATTAGAAGAAATATTTGGTGTGAGCGCTGCTGCACCTGTAGCTGTTGCTGCAGCTGGTGCTGCACCTGCTGCTGCAGTAGAAGAAAAGACTGAATTTGACGTAATTATCACCGCAGCTGGTGAGAAGAAAATCAACGTAATTAAAGTAGTTCGTGAGCTTGTATCCAGCTTGGGTCTTAAAGAAGCTAAGGAATTAGTTGATAATCCACCAAAAGCAGTTCTTGAGAATGTTGACAAAGCAGAAGCTGAAGCGGCTAAGGCAAAATTAGTTGAAGCTGGGGCTTCAGTTGATATTAAATAACTTAAATTGAACGCAAAAGGGAGCGATTTTTGTCGTTCCCTTTTATCTCATTTATGTATTTAGATTTTATACATATAACTTCATAAAGACAAGAAACACTTTTTAACCAAATTATTATGCTGAAAAGGAGATGCTTTTGAAAAAAATTATCAAAAGTTATTCCCGAATTACTAAGAGATTTGAGGAATTGGGAATCCCACATGTCGAAGTCCCCAATCTTATACAAGCTCAAATAGACTCTTATGATGAATTTTTACAAGCAGATTTGCACCCAAATCAGCGTCTTGCAAAGGGTATGCAAACTGTGTTTGAGCAAGTCTTTCCGATAAGCGATTCAAAAGGTCTGTATCGATTGGAATTCATCGAATATATGATTTTGAAAGAGAAATATGATATTGATGAATGCGTGGAAAGAAACTTAACTTATGAAGCTCCTGTAAAAGCAAAGATGAAACTAATTTGCTATGATGAAGATATCTTAAAACAGACTGGGCAGCATCATGTCAAGAATGTTATTGAACAAGAAGTATATCTTGGCAATATTCCATTGATTACACCTCTTGGTACTTTTATAATCAATGGTGCAGAGCGAGTGATTATTTCTCAGCTTCATCGTTCACCAGGAGTATTTTTTACCGATGGAACAGCATCATCTGGAAAAGTAACTTATGCAGCAAGAATTATTCCTTTTAAGGGTTCATGGCTGGAGTTTACAATTGATGCTTACGAAACAATGCAAGTTTATATCGATAAAAAAAGAAAATTCCCTGTTACAGTATTGTTGAGATGCTTGGGATTATCTGATAAAAAAGAAATTAGAAATAAATTTTACACATACGAAAATATAGAAACAGTTGAAGCTAACGGAAGATACTTATTTGATGATGTGATTGATCCACAAAATGGAGAGATTTTGGCAGAAGCTGCTGAGATAATTACACCAGAATTGATAAGTGATTTTTTGGAAGCAAAAGTAAAGAAAATAAAGGTTTTACCTGTAGCACAAGAAGCTTGGCATAAGATTATCGAAAACACCTTGAGCAAAGATTCAACAAATAGTCAAGAAGAGGCAGCACAGAGAGTCTACTCAGTTATGAGACCAGGCGAAGAAATCACCGACGAAGCGGCTCTTGCATATTTTGAAAGGCTTATCTTTGACGAAAAAAGGTATAATCTTGGCGATGTAGGGCGATTCAAACTCAATCATAGCCTTGACTTGAATATAGATGAAAATACCACAATCTTGACACCTGATGATATCTTTGGTTTGATTAATAAATTAATCAAAATATTTGCAGGTGATGCAGAAGTAGACGATATTGATCACCTTGAAAATAGAAGAATTAGAACTGTTGGTGAATTACTTGAAGAGCAATATGTGATTGGTTTATTACGTGTGGCAAGAATTGCATCAGAGCGCATGAATCTTTCAAGCTTGCAAGAAGAGCCAAATGTACATGATTTGATTAACTGTAATGCGTTGATCAGTGTTGTGAATTCTTTCTTCTTAACAGGTCAATTATCTCAATTTATGGAGCAGACAAACCCACTTGCTGCAATCAAGCATAAGAGATCTTTTTCAGCATTGGGACCTGGTGGTCTGACACGTGAGCGTGCTGGCTTTGAAGTCCGTGACGTTCACTTCTCACATTATGGTCGTATCTGTCCAGTTGAGACCCCTGAGGGTGCGAATATTGGTTTGATTGTATCTCCATCATTGTATTCAAGAATTAATAAGCTTGGTTTTTTGGAGACTCCATATATACGTGTTGAAAATGGTTGTATTAACAGCGAGATTTGTTATTTAAATCCGACAGAAGAAGATAAATATATAATTGGACAAGCAACAGCTAATATCGATGATAATAAACAAATCATGGATGAGACAGTGCTTGCACGTTATAAAGACGAATTTATACAAGTTAGTAGAAATGATATTCAATATATGGATGTATCGCCACAACAGATAGTATCAGTATCTGCGGCATTGATTCCATTTTTGGAGCACGATGACGGTAACCGTGCATTGATGGGTTCGAATATGCAACGTCAGGCAGTTCCTCTATTAAATCCAGAGGCACCAATTGTTGGTACAGGTCTTGAGAGCGTTGTTGCAGAGGATTCTGGTGCATGTTTAGTAGCACCATATGACGGCATAGTTGAGCATATCACCTCGTCTTATATTGATATCAAGAGAAAAGGTTCAGACGATGATCAGATAGATTTGAGCAATGAGAACCGTATATATTTGAAGAAATATTTGCGTTCTAATCAAGATACATGTTTTAATCAAAGACCAATTGTTAAGATTGGGCAAGAAGTTAAAGCAGGCGAGATTATCACGGATGGTCCATGTGTTGAAGATAATAGACTTGCACTTGGTCGTAATATGCTTGTGGCATTTATGCCTTGGTATGGGTATAATTATGAAGATGCGATTATCTTGAGCGAGAAGGTTGCACGTGAAGATATTCTAACATCAATTTATATTGAGGTTAAAGAATTACTTGTGAGAAACACCAAAAATGGTACAGAAAAACTTGCTTATGATATACCGAACGTACCAGTTGTTGCAGCAAGAAATCTTGATAAGACAGGTATTATCAGAGTTGGTTCTGTTGTTAAAGCTGGTGATATCATAGTTGGAAAGATTACACCAAAGAGCTCAGAAATTGATCCATCTCCAGAAGAATCATTGATGCGTGCGTTATTTGGTGATCGTGCGGGCGACTTTACCAATACTTCTTTGAAAGCAAAGCCTGGTATGGAAGGTATTGTGATTGACGTGAAAGTTTTTTCAAGGCTTGAAGATATGAAAGATTTTGAAGAAGAGAAAAAAGATGATGTTGCTCGTTTGAAACGCGAAAAAGATGAGAGAATAAGAAAGATTGATGATTTCTTAAAGAAGAAATTGATGGAATTGCTTGAGGGTGAGACAGCTAAGACTATCATGGAAGAGAAAGAAAGCACCTTTATCATCGCACCAGGCAAGAAAATCAGCAGAGATGATTTGAAGAAGATCAACTTTAAAAAACTTAATCTTGATTTTGAACTTGTGGAAGACCACGAGAAAAATCAAATTATATACTATGATGTAATTCAAAAAGCAAAACATGCTCTTGAAGATACAGATAATATTTATAAGAAAAAGAGAGAACGCTTGAAGCATGGCGACGAGTTGCCCTACGGTGTTCGTAAGATGGTAAAAGTCTATATTGCTAAAAAGCGTAAAATCCAAGTTGGTGATAAGATGGCGGGTCGTCACGGTAATAAAGGCGTGATTTCGAAGATCTGTGCTATTGAGGATATGCCTTTCTTGGAAAATGGTGAACCAGTTGATATTATTCTCAATACACTTGGTGTTCCTTCACGTATGAATATTGGTCAGATCATGGAGACTCACTTGGGTATGGCAGCTAAGACACTTGGCTTTGATGTGATTACACCCGTTTTTGACGGTGCAGAGCCAGAAGATATTCAAAGTGAATTGAGAGCGGCAGGCTTGCCAGAAGATGGTAAGCGAGTGCTCTATGATGGAAAAACAGGTGAGAGATTCAAAGAAAATGTTACAGTTGGTATCATTTATATGTTGAAACTCAATCACTTAGTTGCCGACAAGATGCATGCTCGCTCGACAGGACCTTATTCATTGATTACACAGCAACCACTTGGCGGTAAGGCACAGCATGGTGGACAGCGACTTGGTGAGATGGAAGTGTGGGCACTTGAGGCATATGGTGCATCATATTTACTTGAAGAAATGCTAACCTTAAAATCAGACGATGTTGAAGGCAGAATTAGTGCATATAAAGCCATTACATCTGGTCAAAATGTGCCCAAACCAGGCACACCAGAATCATTCAACGTCTTGATCAGCGAATTAAAATCTCTCTGTTTTGACATTGACTTTGTCTCAGAAAAGGATCAATAAGGAGGAAAAATGAGTACAGATAATAAAATACCTAAAAGATCATCCAGCTATGACGCAGTGCGCATCAGAGTTGCATCTCCTGAAAAAATCCGTTCTTGGTCACGTGGAGAAGTTACAAAACCAGAAACTTTGAATTATAGATCGTTAAAGCCAGAAAAAGATGGACTCTTTTGTGAGAAGATTTTTGGACCAGAAAAAGATTATGAGTGTAGCTGTGGCAAGTATAAAAAAAGATCAACAATGACTATTGTTTGCGATCGATGTGGTGTGGAGGTAACTTCATCACGTGTGAGACGTTCACGAATGGGTCATATTGAGCTTGCCGTACCAGTAACACATATCTGGTTTGTAAAAAGTGCACCATCAAAGATTGGCACATTATTAGATTTAACAATTAATAAACTTGAGCGCGTCTTATATTACGAATCATATATAGTACTTGATCCAGGCGAAAGTGATTATGAGAGACTTGACCTGATTGATTCAGATGAGTATTATGAGATTATCGATAAAGTAGGACCGAATTTCAAGGCAAAAATGGGTGCAGAAGCGGTTAGAGATCTTCTTGAAAACCTCAATATGGATAATGAAGCAGACAAGATTAAAGCTCCATTAGCAAATGAGACATCAGCCTTAAGAAAGCAAAAACTTATTCGTAAACTGAAAGTTGTGGAAGCTTTTATTAGGTCAGGAAATCGCCCTGAATGGATGGTACTTGAAGTATTGCCAGTATTGCCGCCTACTTTGCGACCACTTGTTGCTTTGGAAGGTGGAAGATTTGCAACAGCCGATTTCAACGATCTTTATCGTAGAGTGATTTCGAGAAATAATAGATTGAAACAGTTGATAGAAATTCATGCACCAGAAGTTATTCTTCGAAATGAGAAGAGAATGCTTCAAGAAGCAGTTGATGCTTTAATAGACAATCAGAGTAAGACTCGACCTGTGAAAGGTAGAGGCAATAGACCTTTGAAATCGTTGACTGATCAACTCAAAGGTAAACAAGGTAGATTTAGACAAAACCTTTTGGGTAAGCGTGTTGACTATTCTGGACGTTCTGTGATTACAGTTGGTCCTCACTTGAAATTACATCAGTGTGGTTTGCCAAAAGATATGGCGATAGAACTATTTAAGCCTTTCATAATCGAAAAGCTTGAGAAATATGGTGAGATCGACAAGACAAAATCTGCTAAAAAAATGGTAGAAAAGAAACAGCCACAAATTTGGAAAATACTTGAAGAGGTGATTGAGGATTATCCTGTTTTGCTCAATAGAGCACCGACATTGCATCGTCTGGGTATTCAGGCATTTATGCCAATCTTGACAGAGAATAAGGCTATTGAATTGCATCCTATGGTGTGTAGCCCATTTAATGCTGACTTTGACGGTGACCAAATGGCTGTGCATGTGCCTTTATCATATGAGGCACAGATGGAAGCAAGAACATTGATGTTGTCATCACGAAACTTATTGTTGCCCGCTAATGGTAAATTGGCAATGGCAGCGAGCCAAGACATTGTACTTGGATGTTTTTATTTGACAAATACCAAGCCACAAGAGCCAGCTCCTATTGAAAAGCTCAGATATTTTTCATCATTTGAAGAAGTCATCTTGGCTTATGAAAGAGAAGAATCTTTGCACTCACAAAAGGGTCAAGATGCTAAAGAGCGTAAGTTAGATTTACATACATGGATTAGAATAAAAATTGAAGAGCCTGAGACAAAAGTGATGGATTGGCATATCACCACAGTTGGTCGTGTGCTTTTTAATAATATTTTACCCAAAGAATTAGGATTTCAAAATATCACTTTTGATAAGAGCAAGCTCAACGATTTGGCAATGAGAAGTTATAAAGTGGTAGGTCAGGCACGAACAGCAATCCTGCTTGATGATATCAAAGACTTAGGATTTAAATTTGCAACCAAAGCTGGTATTACCTTTAGCTTTAGCGATATAGTGGTGCCAGAAAAGAAAAATGAGATAATAGAAGCAACAGAGTTGCAAGTAAAAGAAATAGATGATATTTACCAAAATGGTGGTATTACTGAAAATGAGAGAAGTTCACGTATTATTGATAAGTGGAAAATGGCAACCGAGCAAGTAACAGATGCATTGATGGAAGAATTGGTGAAAGACAAAGAAGGCTTTAACTCTATTTACATGATGTATTTATCAGGGGCTCGTGGTGGTAAAGACCAGATTAAACAGCTTGGCGGAATGCGTGGATTGATGGCAAAACCTGCAAAGTCAACCAGTTCAGGCGAAGCAGAAATTATAGAATCTCCAATTAAGTCCAACTTTAAAGAAGGCTTGACAGTATTGCAGTATTTTATTTCGACTCACGGTGCACGTAAAGGTCTTGCTGATACAGCTTTAAAAACAGCTGACGCAGGTTATTTGACCAGACGTCTTGTTGACGTAGCTCAAAATGCCATCATTACATCCGAAGATTGTGGCACTATTGAAGGACTTACCGTAACACCTTTGAAAGAAGGTCTTGAGACAGTACAATCTATTAAAGATCGTATTGAAGGCAGATTTGCAGCTGAGGATGTGAAAGATCCGATCACAGACAAGATAATCGTGTATGCAAACGGATATATCAATGAAGAAAAGGCATCGATTATTCAGCAACGAGGTATTTTTGCTGTTAAAATTAGATCGGTTCTTACCTGCGAAGAAGTTAAAGGTCTTTGTGTTAAATGCTATGGTAAGAACTTGAGTAATAATAAATTGTCTAATATTGGCGAGCCTGTGGGCATTATCGCAGCTCAAAGTATTGGCGAGCCTGGTACTCAGTTGACACTCAGAACTTTCCATATTGGTGGTACAGCAAGTACAGATGTTGAACGTGCGGAAGTAACTTCGAATTATGACGGTATAGTCAAGTTTGAAAGAATGAACTATGTTATTAATAAGCATGACGAATTAATCTCGGTGAGTCACTTGGGTCGTATCCAAATCCTCGATGAGAAGAATGTCGTTCAAGAAGAATATAAAGTGGAATATGCGGCTAAGATCGATGTTCATGATGGTCAAAAGATTATCAAGAATACCAGATTATTTAGTTGGGACCACTATAATAACTCATTAATCACAACAACAGGTGGTAAGATCAAGTTTGAGAATTTCCAGAAAGATTTGACTTATAAAGAGGAATTTAATGATTTGACAGGTCAGAAGGAAATCACAATTATTGAGAGTAAAGACCGCCGTATTCAGGCACAAATAGCAGTAATAAATGAAGAATCAGGTAGAGAAGAGCGACTTCTTTTACCAACAGGTTTGGTCTTGGAAGTTGATGAAGGCGAGCATGTGGAAATAGGAGATATTCTTGGTAAATCCACACGTATCACAATCAAGCAAAGAGATATTACTGGTGGCTTGCCACGAGTTCAAGACCTCTTTGAAGCACGTGAGCCCAAAGATAAAGCCCTAATTTCATTTATTACAGGTAGAGTTACTATTGGCGATCTAACCAAATCAGGTCGTGTAATTTTTGTAACTGCTGAGACAGGTGAAGGCGAAAATGAGATACAAGAGAAGTATATAGTTCCACCTGGCAAGCGTATTATTGTGCATCAAGGCGACTTGGTCGAGAGTGGAGACGCGTTATCAGACGGTGCTTTAGATCCTCACGATATATTGAAAGCTAAGGGTATCAAAGCGGCACAATTCTTGATACTTAATGAAGTACAAGAGGTATATCGTAAACAAGGTGTAACTATTGATGACAAGCACGTGTCAGTAATTATTCGTCAAATGTTTAACAAAGTTCGTATTTCAAATCCAGGTTATACAACATTTCTTGAAGGGGAATTAGTTGATAAAAATGCAGTAATCAAAGAGAATAAACGTATAGAGACAATCGAAATAAAGCGAGAAGGCAAAGTGCTTAGTATTGATGACAAAGTTGCAAAATTTGAGCAGATACTTTTAGGCATCACTAAAGCATCTCTTTTGACCGAAAGTTGGCTATCAGCGGCATCATTCCAAGAGACATCACGCGTCTTGACAGAAGCAGCAATTGAAGGCAAATTAGACTATCTTGAGGGCTTGAAAGAGAGTATCATTCTCGGTTATAGGATCCCAGTAGGTACGGGAACAAGATATTATAACGAAATGGTTCAGAAAGAGATTAAGAATGGTAAAACAATTAAAGAAATCATTCAAATGTTCGCTCATAGCGATGAGATCGATGAACACGTAGAATCCATAGAAGAGGTGTTGGATTTTTAAGCCATACAATTATCTTGACGAAATAGAGATGCAAAATAATATGGCAAAAGATGATCTCTTTCAGATTGGCAGAACGATAAAAGGAGGAAAATGTGCCAACAATTAATCAGTTGATCCGTAAAGGACGCAAGACAATTGATAGAAAAAAGAAAAACAGAGCTCTTGAAGCTTGTCCACAACGACGTGGTGTATGTACACGTGTTTACACGTCATCACCCAAAAAACCTAACTCAGCTTTACGTAAAATCGCCCGTGTTCGTTTAACCAACGGCATCGAAGTAACCGCATATATACCAGGTGAAGGGCATAACTTGCAAGAACACTCAATTGTATTAGTCCGTGGCGGTCGTGTTAGAGACCTTCCAGGTGTACGTTATCATATAATACGTGGTGCATTAGACTGTGCTGGCGTCGATAAACGTGTAAATAGCCGCTCAAAATACGGAACAAAGAAACCTAAGAAATAACGGAGGAATACATGGCAAGAAAAGGTAAAGCAATAAAAAGAGAAATACTACCAGATCCAAAATACAATAGTGTATTACTTAGTAAATTTATAAATTGCGTGATGAAACACGGAGAAAAAAGCGTGGCTGAAAAGATAGTTTATGGTGCATTAGATATCGTAAGCGATCGCAGCAAAACAGTCGGTATCGATGTTTTTACCGAAGCACTTCATAATGTACGCCCGCTGGTGAAAGTTGTTTCAAGAAGAGTTGGTGGTTCAAACTACCAAATCCCAATCGAAGTAACAGAAAAAGCAGGTATTGCAATTGCATTCCGTTGGATCATCTCAGCATCAAGAAATAGATCAGAGAAAAGCATGAAAGAATGCCTTGCAGCTGAGATATTGTCTGCTTATAAAAAAGAAGGAACAAGCGTTAAGAAAAGAGAAGATACCCACAAAATGGCAGAAGCTAACAAAGCTTTTGCTCATTTGCGTTGGTAATATAGGTAAGACAAGTAATTTTAATATTTTAATGCGATACCACGGGCTTTGCCCGTGGTCTATCACATTATAGTTTGAGGGAAAATGACAGATATAGCTGACATTAGAAATATAGGAATAATAGCTCATATTGATGCTGGTAAAACGACTACTACAGAGCGAATATTGTATTATACTGATACAATCCATAAGATGGGTGAAGTGCATGATGGCAATACTACAACAGACTGGATGGATCAAGAAAAAGAAAGAGGTATTACCATTACCTCAGCAACTATTACTTGTTTTTGGAAAAACAATCAGATAAATATTATTGACACACCTGGTCATGTTGACTTTACAGCTGAAGTAGAGCGTTCTCTGCGAGTGCTTGATGGTGCTGTAGGTATTTTTTGTGCTGTGGGCGGTGTAGAGCCTCAATCAGAAACAGTCTGGCATCAGGCAGATAAGTATTCAGTTCCACGAATAGCCTATATCAATAAGATGGATCGTATGGGAGCTGATTTTGAAAATGTTTTGGAAATGATAAAGAATAGGCTTACGCCAAATGCAGTTTGTATTCAACTGCCAATTGGTAAAGAAGATCATTTGTGTGGTATAATTGACATTGTCGAGATGAGGGCAGCAATTTTTAGTGATCATGATGATCCTAAAAACTATGAATATACAGAAATTCCTGCTGATATGTTGGCAAAGGCATGTCAAGTTAGAGAGGAATTGATTGATAAAATAGCTGATTTTGATGATGAACTAATGTTAGCCTTTTTGGATGGCGAGGATATTAGTCCAGCATTAATTAAGCGTGCAATACGTAAAGGCGTGATTAGTAATAAAATAATTCCTGTGCTCACAGGCTCATCTCTAAAAAATGTTGGTGTTCATTTGCTCTTAAATGCGATCAATGATTATTTGCCATCACCTTTGGATATAAGCTATCCAGATGTGATTAATCGTGAAACTAATGAGAAAATTACATTAAAAACTGATCCGCAAGCAAAGTTTGCCGCACTTGCATTTAAAGTGCAGATTGACAAATATACGGGCAAGCTTGTTTATATTCGCATTTATAGCGGCACCTTGAAAAAAGGAGAGATCTTTTTTAATCAAACAAATGGCAAAAAAGAAAGAGCTATTCGATTGATTCAAATGCAATCTAATAAAAAGAATGATGTTGATCATGCTCGAGCTGGTGATATTGTGGCTTTAGTGGGTTCCAAATTCACATTTACAGGCGATACAATAACAGAAGAACATAATCCAGTTTTATTGGCAAAAATGGACTTTCCAGAATCAGTGATATCTGTCGCTATTGAGCCTAAAACCAAAGCAGATCAAGAGATTTTGGCAGATGCTTTGACACGTATGGAAGAAGAAGATCCAACATTTAAAGTAAGAGAAGATAAAGATACAGGACAAACATTGATCACTGGAATGGGTGAATTGCACCTTGATATAATCCTCGATAGATTGAAGAGGGAATATAATCTTTCAGTCAATCAAGGTAACCCACAAGTAACCTATAAAGAGACAGTTACAGAAGTTCATGAGGTAGAAGAAGAACTTAGAAGAGAGCTTAATGGCAAAGTAACATATGCTTATGTGAAGCTTCGCCTCTCACCATATGACTATGAAAATGATCCTGAAAATCATTTGATGCAAAAGAATAAATTTGTCAACAGAGTTGAGTCTACCGATATTCCAGGTAGTATTATTGATGCTATTCGAGAAAGTGCATATAATTCATGTACGGATGGTCCATTGCTGAGTGGACAAATAGAAGGCTTGCAAGTCGAGCTTTTAAAAACCATCTATCATCCTGGCGAATCAAATGAAGTTGCATATCGTGTTGCAACAGGAATGGCAATATCAAAAGGTTTGCACAATGCAGGTGCTCTTATTTTGGAGCCAATCATGAACGTAACTATCATCTCACCTATTGACTTTATAGGCGATTTGATCAGTGATGTAAATATCCGGCGCGGTAAAGTTGTTGAAATACGAACACAGACACAGAAGCAAGAGGTTTTGGCAGAGATTCCTCTTAGTGAACTCTTTGGATACTCCACGAGAATCCGCTCATTATCTCAGGGTCGAGCAGTTTTTACTATGGAATTTAAAAAATATGAAAAAATACCTTTACAACTACAAGTAAATGTGTTAAAAAAAATTAGAGGTTATTAGAAAGGAGATAAAAATGGATATTACGATTGATATTGAAGGAAAAACAGCATTAATGAAAGTAAATGGTGTGATATCGAGTGATAATGCATATTTGTTTCAAGAAAAGCTAAATGAGGTTCTTGATTCTAAAGCTACAAAGCTTGAGATGGATCTATCTGGCTGTAGAAATATGAGTAGTATTGGTATTGGCAAGCTTTTAATTTTTTATAAAGACTTTATGAACCGCGAAGGAGAGGTTGATATAATAAAGTCATCTCCTGCAGTTTATGATCTGTTTACAACAATAAAATTGAACCAATTAATATCAATAAGCTTATAATGTAGAATGCCTGAGCAATATAATAGAATCCTCATTGTTGATGATGATATTGCACTTCTCAATTCATTAAAAGATGTATTGAGTCACTATAAGTTCAATGTTGATATAGCCAGCAGTGTAAATATTGCTCTGAAAAATGTAAATCAAACACAATATAGCCTAATCATCAGTGATATAGAAATGCCTAAAAAGAGTGGGCTTGAACTTTTGAAGCAGCTAAAAGAAGTAATGCTTGTAGCCACACCTGTGATCCTTATGACAGGTCATTTTGAGATTGATTATGCGATTGAAGCAATATCTTTGGGTGTCGATGACTTTATAAAAAAGCCGATAGAATCACATATTATTTTAAAAGCCATAAACAATATTCTCATCAAACAAAGCAAAAAGAAGATACAAGATAAAACCGATCCGAATATTCGAGAAATCAACTGGATTCTTGAATTTACAGCAAAGGATTACCTGCACCAAAATATTCCTGAACAAATAGTTAATTTAATTAAAACTAATATAAAAATGCCACTGAAAACAATTAATGAGCTATCAGTGTGCCTTGAAGAGACTATTACTAATGCATTTGTGCATGGGACTCTGTGTGTACCAGAAAAGATACGTATAAAATCTCATAATGAATATAGATCTTTTGTGGATAAGCAAATGAAAACTGAGATTGCAAAGCAAAAAGTATTTGTCGATATATGTTTTAAAAACAATACGATATATGTGAGCGTTAAGGATCAAGGTAAAGGTTTTGATATTAAATCATATAATCTGAGTGGTGAATCTTTGCTAAACTTTACGAACGCAACAGGCAGGGGCTTGAGTCTTGTGAATATGTTGGCAGATAAGCTCTCATTTGAAGAAGATGGTACTAAAGTATCAATTCAAAAACGAATACATGAGTATAGTTAATCAAAAAACGATTTCTGCGGTTTTGTGTAATGCTGAATGTTTTTTAAAGGAAAGCCAAGTGCCTGATGCAAAGGTTGATGCTGAATTAATTTTGGCTCATTTTTTGCACTGTAAACGAACAGAATTATACCTTGCAAAAGATGAGGAAATAGCTGATGATTGCCTTAAAAAGATTGAATCAGCTTTGCAAAAAAGAAGTATACGATATCCCTTGCAATATATTTTTCAAGAAATAGATTTTTTGAATAGCAAACTATATGTTGATGAAAATACTTTGATTGCTCGCCCTGAAACGGAATATTTGTGCGATCTGATCATAAAAGAGAATATGGGAAAAGCTTTGGATATTTTGGATATTGGTACGGGATCGGGTGCAATAGCAATTTCTCTTAAAAAGGGATTGAGAAATTCTTGCGTAGATGCTGTTGATATATCGGATAATGCGTTGGGTATTGCTGTTAATAATGCTGTGTCAAATAGTGTAATAGTCAATTTCTTTGCTTCTGATTTGTTTGAGAATATTAATAAAAAATACGATTTAATTGTGTCGAATCCGCCATATATTGCAGAATCCGATTATGAGTCTTTGGAAGCAGAGATATTTTTTGAGCCAAAAATTGCACTTGTTGCTGATCAAGATGGCTTGCAATGTATTTTTAAGATATTGGAATCAGCACCTAATTATATGAAAAAAGATGCTTGTTTATATATTGAATTTGGCTATCAACAAGCAGAATTAATTGTTGAATTTGCAAAGAAATATAAATACAAATCTATCAAAATCATTAAAGATTTGAGTGGTTTTGATAGATTTATTAAGTTGGAGGTATAATGGATAGCTTTATAATTAATGGCGGAAAACAATTAAAGGGAGAAATCAAAGTAAGCGGTGCAAAAAATGCGGTATTGCCATTAATGGCAGCAGCTCTATTATCTCCTGGCGAAAGCATAATTGAAAATGTGCCAAATTTAATCGATTTAAAAACAATGTCTCATTTATTAAGAGTCATAGGTGCACGGATAGAATATAATGAGGGCAGATTGTCGATTGATGCGAGTAATTGTAACTGTTTTGAAGCACCATATGATCTTGTGTCAAAAATGCGTGCGTCAATCTATGTTTTAGGACCGTTATTGGGTCGCTTTCATCAAGCAACTGTATCTTTTCCTGGTGGTTGTGCTATTGGGTCGAGACCTGTGGATTTGCATTTGACAGGCTTTGAAAAACTTGGTGCGAAAATTGAAATAAAACACGGAAATATTATTGCAGAATGTAAGGGTGGATTGAAAGGTGCCGAGATTGTTTTTCCTTTTGTATCGGTGGGTGCAACAGCTAATCTCTTGATGGGTGCAGTTTTGGCAGAAGGTATTACAACTATTAAAAATGCTGCATTAGAGCCAGAAATAACTCATCTGATAGATTTTTTGAATGCTATGGGAGCAAAAATCGAGGGTAAAAACACAAATACTCTTGTTATTCAGGGGGTTAAAGAATTGAAACCAACAAAAATAAAAGTGATTGCTGATCGTATTGAAGCAGGAACTTTTGTTATTGCTGCAGCTATTACAAAGTCTCCTTTGAAAATTGTAAATTGTAACCCAGAGCATTTGCAAGCACTTTTTACAAAATTAGAACAAGCTGGCTGTCATTTTAGAATCGAAGGTGATACAGTTTTGGTATTGCCTGCTGAAGTGATCAAACCTGTTGATGTGGTAACAGAGCCATTCCCAAGCTTTCCGACAGATTTGCAAGCTCAGTTTATGGCATATATGACTTTAGCAGATGGTGTTTCGCATATTACGGAGACTATTTATCCTGATCGATTTTTGCATGCTGCAGAATTGAATAGACTCAATGCTGATATTTCTGTGAAAAATGGAACTGCAACTGTGAGCGGAGTCAAAAATTTGTCAGGTGCAAAAGTAATGGCTACAGATTTAAGAGCCAGTGCTGCATTGGTTTTGGCAGGCTTGGTTGCAGAAGGTCAAACTACTATTTCGAGAATTTATCATATTGATCGAGGCTATGATAAGATTGAAGAAAAGCTCTCGAATGTTGGTGCAGATATTCAGCGAATAATAATGTAGGCATTTATGATTTATGCAGTTGCGATGAGTGGAGGCATTGATAGCTCTGTGGTGGCTTTGTTGTTAAAAAAACAGGGGCATCAAGTAATTGGCTTTACAATGCATCATTTTAATGATAAAATCATGCCTTTTAAACAAGATTCTATTTCTGAGGCAGTGATCAATGCACAAAAAGTTGCTAAACATTTGGGTATTGATCATTATACTGTTGATTTGCAAAAAGAATTTAATGAGATTGTGATCAATAATTTCATCAGTCAATATAAACAAGGGCTAACGCCAAATCCTTGCACTCTATGTAATCCAACAATTAAATGGGGTGCTTTAATAGAGCGAATTGCTGCAATTATTAGAGAAAATTATGATGGAGGCGATTTTAAAATAGCAACAGGGCATTATGCCAAAAAAGGATATTTTAATGGAGAAGCTGCTATTTTTAGAGCTTCTGATATCAGAAAAGATCAGACTTATATGCTTTGGCAATTGAATCAAAAACAGGTTGAACAAACAGAATTTCCCTTGTCTGAGCTTACTAAAGACGAGATAAGAATAATAGCACACGAGGCACAAATACCTGCTGCAGAGTCGAAAGATAGTCAAGATATATGCTTTATAGATAGAGATTATACGCAGTTTTTGGCAGAATATATAAAAGCTCAAAAGGGAGATATTGTTTTTCATGATGGCAAAAAAATCGGCGAACATAAGGGGCTTTTTTACTATACAATAGGGCAAAGAAAAGGTTTGGTGCCTTGGTCACGACCTATTTATGTGCAAAAAATAGATGCAAAGAACAATAGACTTGTGGTAACTGATGATCTGGAAAAGCTTGAAAGATCTATATTTCAAGTAAATAATTTGAATACAATCAGAAATATCATGCCTTTAAAAGCTGAAAATTTATATGTTAAGGTCAGATATAATAGCCCTGAAGAGGAAGTTAAATCTCTAAATTTTGAGGGTAATTTTCTTAGTGTGGAGCTTAAAGGTGCTGTGAAGGCTATTACGCCTGGACAATCAGCTGTGTTTTATAGAGATAATGAATTGCTTGGTGGCGGGATTATTATTTAATATTATTTGGTGCTGAATTTGTGGCAGCAAATTATATTTTAGATTTTTGCAAAAAAAAAATCACATCTAAACCCGCTCTGGAAGCTTGTTTGTGAAATGATTGAAATTTAGTTTTTCAAAACCCCTATTTTGTCCTGCGTATTAGTATAGAGGGGCATCTTTTTTTTGATAACATATTTAATTTTGTTTATTGAGAAATTGACAAAATAATTTATGTTTTTTGGAACTTAATTTTGTTTATTGGAATTATCTTTTGCTCTGTATATTGCAGCGAGGATTTCAGCAACGGCAGCATAGAATTGGACGTCTATAGGCTTACCAATATCTGAGTGTTTGTAAAGCAGCCTTGCAAGAGGCTTATCTTCGACAATAGGAATATCATTCTCTTTGGCAATGTCTTTGATACGTTCGGCAATCAATCGTTTACCTTTTGCAAGAACAATAGGTGCATCTGATATTTCTGGATCGTATTTGATAGCTATTGCCAAATGAGTAGGATTTGTAATCACAACGTCAGCTTGTGGCACATCGCCCATCATCCTTTTGATAGATTCCTCCATCATTAATCTCAATATTTTTTGCTTTACTTGAGGATCACCTTCCATTTGTTTGAACTCATCTTTTACTTCTGACTTTGTCATCTTGAGTTTTTTCATAAACAGAAATTTGCTCCAGACATAATCTATCACTGCAAAAAATATGTAAAAGATTAGCAAATAGATGATTATCTTAACGAGTATTTTCAACATATAGGTGAAAATTTGATTGATATCCAAGAAGGAGAGCCCCATAAAATGCTCTATTTCTTTACGGATAACAAGCCAAATAATTAGAGTAAGAACGCCGAGTTTTACCAAACCTTTTGCTAATTTTTTGAACCCTTCAGCAGAGAAAACTTGTTTTAAACCATCCATTTTAAAAATATCAAAATTCCATTTCAGCTTATCAGTTGTGACCAACCAGCCGACTTGCACAATAGAAGCAATGGTGCCGCTAATCATCAGAGCCAAACCGATAGGACCGATAATAAGCCAATAATAAAGCATGTATTTGATGGCAATCGTCTGTGTGGAAACATTGTCAAGTCTCTTGTTTAGGTTTGTAAAGGATTGAATAAATAATTCTTTTAAAACATGCAGAATATAAGGACCGCCGACCTTCAGAATAAGAAGCAACATAAGGAGATAGATAGCTGTATCAATCTCGCTTGAACGAGCAACATCTCCTTTTTTTCTGGCATCACTGAGTCGTTTACTCGTGGGTTGTTCAGTTTTTTCTGTTTCGTCAGCCACAGTTTATCCTAATATTTTTTTAAGAAAGGCATCAGTTTCTCCAATATTTTTAAACAGAAAAGCATAGTTTAGATTTGTAATAATGGTAATTTGATGATATCTGATTTTGTCATCGACGTTTGTCTCGCCCCAATTGTACGCAGCAAGAGCGAGACTATAGTTGTTTTGATATTTTTTTAGTAAGTATTGCGTGTATTTTGCTGAGAGGTCGATATTAAGCCAAGGTAGCCACAGCTGCCACTTCTGGATAGAATTATCCATGTACTTTGCTGTTTTGTAGGTGATTTGACCTGGTCCTATTGCCTTTGCTGATGAGTAAGCAAAACATCTGAAAGAGCTTTCAGCTTTGATTTGACGATAGAAATACTTTTTATCAAGAGAGTATTTATTTGCGTAGTAATTTGTTAAAAAGATATTGGTCAATGGGTTGAACATAAGAATAATTGCAAAGAGTATGATGAATTGGCTTATGACAAAAGCTTTTTTCATGATTATTTCTTCATCTTAATTCTTGCAAGATTTCTTTTGAATCCCTCATTTTGTGGAGATAAAGATACCGCTTTTTCGAAATAATACTCTATGTCTTTTTTATCTTTTTTTGCTATCATCATTGCAATACCGATTGTATTGTATAGCATTGCGTTGTTTGAATCTAATGCAATTGCTTGTTGAAATGCTTCCAATGCTTCATTTATTAATTTTTGATCTTGTAATAGCAAGCCTTTGAAGAAGAATTCACGTGATTGCACATATTTTTCTCGCAAATCTGGGTCTAAAAGACGTTGATAATTATTTTTGTACAAGGAGAAATCGGTGTGATTTTCATGAAGCTTTTTGTAGCATTCAATTGCTTTATCCCATTGTCTTAATATTGTATAGGTCTCGCCAATTGTGGTAAGTATCACTTCGTTTTCAGGAAATAATTCATATACTTTTTCAAGATAAGCTAAGGCATCTTGGTGCTTGTTCATCGAGGTGAGCACTAAGCCCATATTGAATTGATTGATATAGTCATTGTTTAGTAAAATGGCTTTTTCAAAACAGTTATATGCTTTTTGATTTAGACCTTGCGATAAGAAACGTTGTCCCCTGTTTTGATAATACTTTTCTTTGAAGCGGTTATAGTAACTTGTAATCATTTTGTCCCTTGATAAATAATCAGTTGCCCACTTTTTCAAATGAGCAACTGTATATAGTTTTTAGATTAATCCGTCTCTTTTTAAAGAAGCAGAAGCATCGGGTTTACGACCACGGAAACGAACATATAAGTCCATTGGATGCTCTGTATTACCTCTTGATAAGATATTTTCTCTAAATGATTTTGCAGTTTCTTGATTGAAAATTCCATCTTCTAAGAACTTTTCAAAAGCATCAGCATCAAGCACTTCAGCCCATTTATAAGAATAATATCCTGCAGAATAGCCGCCAGCAAAGATATGTGAAAGGCTTGTGGAGATACAGCTGGTTTCAACTTTTGGCAGCAATCTAAGCTTTTCTATTGCTTTGTCTTCGAATTCTTTTACGTTTTCAACGTCTCTATTGTCTTGAGAGTACCACGCCATGTCAAGCATTCCAAAATTGAGTTGTCTGATGTTAAAGGTCGCTTTATTAAACTTTTCAGCTCTTCTTACTTTATCTACCAATTCTTTTGGAATAAGTTCACCAGTTTTATAGTGATATGCAAAAAGTTTTAAAGTTTCTTCTTCTTTAACCCAGTTTTCCATGATCTGGCTTGGCAGCTCAACAAAGTCCCAATAAACACTTGGGCTTGCTAATGAAGGGTATGTGCAGTCTGATAGTAAGCCGTGTAATGCGTGACCAAATTCGTGGAATAGAGTTTCAACTTCTCTTAGATTTAATAAAGAAGGTGTATCTGATGTTGATGGGGTCAAGTTTGCAACAATTGAGATAAAAGGTCTTACAATCTCGCCTTTGAAAAGCCCTTGAGTACGATAGCTGGTCATCCATGCACCATCTCTTTTTGTTTCTCGTGGGAATAAGTCAAGATATAGTAAACCGACAAAATCATCTTCGTTTTCTCGCACTTCATACACAGTAACGTCTTTGTGATAAACTGGTATATCATTATTTTGAACAAATCTTAAACCGTATAATTTGCCAGCAACTTTGAAGATACCATCAATGCAATTTTCCATTTTGAAATATGGTTTTAGTTCTTCTTCGTTAAAATCATATTTTTCTTTTTTAAGTATTTCTGAGTAATATGATGAGTCCCAGCCCATAAAATCATCGATACCATCTATACGTTTAGCTAAGGCTTTTAGTTCTTCAACTTCTTCTTTTGCTTTTGGATAAGACACTTCGTAAATATCATTTAAGAACTTGTTTACAGTTTCTACGCTTTCTGCCATTCTCTCTTGTAATGTGTAGTCAGCATGTGTTTTATAGCCCAATAGTTCAGCTCTTTCTTGTTTTAGAGCGACTATTTTTTTGACAATTTCTTGGTTATCAAATTCATCATTAAATGCTCTTTTTCCTGATGCGAGTGAGATAGTCTTTCTAAGCTCTCTATTTTTTGCATAACTCATCACAGGTATAATCGAGGGTGCTTGCAGATTAAAAGCCCATTTATCGGGATTACCTCTATGCTTTGCAAGCTCTTTTGCTGCTTGTTTTGCTGTTTCTGGCATGCCATCGAGTTCTTCAATAGTGTCAACAAAATGGATAAAAGAGTTTGTTGAATTTAACACATTTCTTGAATAATTTGGTGACAAAACAGACATTTCTTGATCAATTTTTTCAAGCTTCTTTTTCTTTTCTGGGTCAAGCAAAGCACCATTTCTGATAAAACGCTTGTAATAGACTTCCACAAGTCTCTTTTGTTCTGCATTAAGTCCATCTTGATTTTCATAGACATGTTTTACTTTTTGGAAAATCACATCATCTAAGAATATTTCAGATGATAATGCTGCAAGTTTTGGAGATATCTCATTTGCCATCTGCTTAAATTCGTCATCAGATTCAGCAGAAAGTAAATTAAAGAATACGCTTGTAATTACACCTAAATTCTCTTCGCCTGTTTCCAAAAGCATTATTGTGTTGTCAAAAGTTGGTATTTCTTTGTTTTCTTTTAACACATTTAGGTTTTTACGTGCGTTTTCTAAACCCTTGTCAATTGCTGGTACATAATGTTCTTTTTTGAATAAATGAAAAGGAATAGATTCAAAAGGGGTATCCCAATTTTCAAAAAAAGGATTATTTTTCATAATGTCTCCTATTTATTTTTTATTTCTTTGGATTAATTTCTAAAAGTTCGACTTCGAACTTCAAAGTCGCTTTTGGAGGAATTACGCCTGCTGCGCCTCTGTCTCCATATGCCAAATCTGAGGGGATAGTTAGCATTCGTTTCTCCCCTATCTTCATGCCAGCAACACCTTGATCCCAACCTTTGATAACCATGCCCGCACCCAATTTGAAATCAAATGCTTGACGTCTATCTACAGAGCTATCAAATTTTGTACCATCCAGCAACCAGCCAGTATAGTGAACTCTGACAAGATCGCCTTTTTTACATTCTTCGCCTTTTCCTTCGAGCAAAACTTCATACTGTAAGCCTGTTTCCATTTTAACAACCTTTCTGTTTGTTGATTTTGTTATTGTGCCAAATAAACTAATGGCAAGCAAACTAAGTACAAGCAAAACAATGATTTTCTTATACATTTTCAACTCCTTATAATTATGTTCATGATATCCATTTATTTAAATCACATTATTTAGTAAAGTTATTTTTCTATACATAGAATAATTTATGCAAAAATGAGTGTAAAACAATTAATTTTTGACTTATAAAACTTATAATAAGATATATTGATATGTTTTACTTGACATTTTTCTGGAAAACATTAATGTGAATAGGATTAATGTTTATTATTATAGTATAAAAGGAGAATTTATGAAGGGAAAATCGCAAACAATTAAGATTATTGCACTTGTAATCGCAATATCTCTTTCTTTGGGGCTTTTTGCTCATACACAAAAGGCTCTCGATGACCAGCTATTAGCTCCAACTGGTGTGGAAGCAACTTTTACGCCTGATCAAGTTGATTTATCTTGGAATGCACCTGGTACTGGTGTCGATTTGTGGTTCAGCCATACCCAAGCAGATACATTTGACGATGCTATTGGGTCGGGCGGTCAAGTTGAACTCGAAATGGCTCATAGATATTTGCCAAGCCATTTAGAAGCACTTGGTGTTCTTGGTGCAACATTAACAAAGATTGCTTTTATGGGGCATGAGCCAACTGCCTCTTACACTGTTAAAATATATACAGGAGGCTCAGGTGGTACGCCTGGTTCTTTGATTCTAACACAGAATGTGCCAACAATCAACCCTATGCAATGGACTGAAGTTGAGCTCTCTCAAGCTATCACAATCATGCCAGATACAGAGCTTTGGATATCCATCGATATTAGCACCCAAACAGGCTTTCCTGCTTGCTGTGATGCGGGACCTGCTCTTGGTGGATTTGGAAATATGATTTACTTTGAAGGCGGCTGGTATACGCTGAATATGGTTGCTGACTCTGATGCCAACTGGATGATAAAAGGCTTTGCTACTGGGGCAACAGGTCGCACAATGAGTTTTGTATTTGATGAAAATTCTTATAAAGAAACTGACGAAAAGGCATTAAGAGATTTTCCGCTAATTAGTGCATCAAAAAAAGGTATTGTATTATCAAGAAATGAAAACTCTGTCGAATATGATGCTGTTGAAAATCGTATTAATAATCGTTCAGTTCTCTCTTACAGTATTTGGCGTACACACCTGGCATCGATGAATGATGAAAGTACTTGGACCTCCATTGCAACAGATGTTGCAGAGACTTATTATACTGATGAAACATGGGCTGATGTAACTTCTGGTGAATATAAATATGTGGTTAAAGCGGTGTATGAAGAAGGTTTATCCAGTCCTGCATTTTCAAATACTGTGTACAAAAACATGACTTGCAATGTAAATATTAGCATTGCTACAGAAGATGGTTTACCTGCTGCAGGTGCTGAAATTACTCTCACAAATCAAGATGGCAATCTTAATCATATATATTCCGCAATTGCAAGCGAAGAAATCACCAATTTCCCTGAGCTTTGGCATGGTCTCTATGACTTAAAAATAACAAAAGAGGGTTATCAAACAGTAGTGGAAGAAAACATTATAATCGGTCAAGAAGAGTATAATCATCCAATAATTACTCTGCTGATTAGAACGATAATTTTTGCTGAAAACTTTGAGGGTAGCTTTCCTCCTAATGGATGGGAAATTATTGACAATGATGGCGATGATAATTCTTGGTATAAACTCACATCATCACCATATGAAGGAAGCGCTTGTGTAGCCTCTTTATCGTATAGATATGGTATCGGAGCTCTTACACCTGATAATTGGATGATTACACCCCAGATTCATCTCGGAACAGGCTCGGCAAGCACGTTGTCATTCTGGCAAACCCCTCAAGACCCAAGCTATCGTGCCGAACATTATTCTATATTGGTCTCTACAACTGATACAAACTTTTCAAGCTTTTCAGAGATATATTCAGAAACATTAAGCCACCACTTCTTTTTAAAAAATTACCTTAATATTATAAAAACTAAATAAAAGCAAAAATAGCTTGACTTAATAAAATGTTTTTTAAAAATAACGTCATAAATTATAAAAGGAGCTAAAGTGCTTTTAATAATCTCTATATTACTTCTTGCCTTAATCTTATTAGCTAATGTGTTTCACAAAGTAAATGTGCCGCTTATCGTTTTATCGTTGCTGATAGGTATCATATTTGGTAGCGATCTTATGAATCTAATCTATTTTGATAATGCTGTCATAACAAAAGAATTTGCAAACATAGCACTTGTTTTCATCCTTTTTATTGGCGGTTTTAGTACCAAAAAAGATGATCTCATGTCAGTCATTAAGCCAGTATCACTACTTGCAACAGTCGGTGTGGCAATGACTGCTATCATCACTGCATACCTCTTTTATTTGATTACTGACTGGCCCTTTTATATTACTTTATTAATAGGTGCTATTATCTCATCAACTGATGCTACCGCAGTCTTTTCTATCTTAAAAAATCAACCCCTCCAACAAAATGTTAAAACAGTAACAGAGATGGAGTCCGTGCTCAACGACCCAATGGCAATTGTTTTAACAACCTTCGTCTTGAGCCTTTTAGGCGGCGAAAAGCTAAATATAGCTAAATCTTCATTGTTCATAATCTGGCAGCTTTTGGGAGGAGTTGGAATTGGCGTATTGGTTGGTCTGCTTGCTGTTTATATCTTTAATAAAATCAGAAACAATGAAAAAGAATATTTTTATGTATATATCATTGCGATCGTGTTGCTTAGCTTTAGCGTCGCAGAAATTATAAAAGTAAGTGGCGTAATTGCTGCTTTCTTCACAGGTTTTGTAATGGGAAATAGCAAAATCCCCTATAAAAAAGGTATATTAGACTTTAACAATACTCTATCTTTTATCACAAACATGGCTTTATTTATACTGTTGGGGCTTCTTGCATCTCCAAAGCAGTTTTATAAAGTATGGTGGCAAGGAATAACCATATTTTTAATTTTAACATTTATCGCACGCCCAATTTCTGTATGGGTTTTAACACTTTTTACTGATTTCAAAGCTAAAGAAAAACTCTTTGTAATTTGGGGCGGTGTAAGAGGCACAGTACCGATTGTTTTGGCAACATATCCTGCTGCTGCTGGGCTTGATGAAACAAATCAAATATTTAATATCGTCTTCTTTATTGTCGCATTATCAATGCTGTTTCAAGGCACTACGCTCACCTTTTTATTAAAAAGATTTGGGCTTGAATCAAATGAAAAAGATAGAACTTCACGCATCCTCGAATTAGTAACTATTCAAGATACAAATTACGAGGTGATTGACGTCTACATCGACCCAACAGTTTATGAGGGATCTGCACATATTTATGAGTTAAAACTGCCGCCAGGCACACTCATTATCTTTGTAACAAGAAATAAAAAGATTATCACTCCTTCTGGATCTACCTTGATCAAACCAAACGATACTCTGACAATTTTGGTAGATAAAGAAGACATTGATATGATACCTGTAGATATTCTCAAAAGCTTTATCTATAAAAAAAAGCTTATTTAAATTAAACCAAAAGTCTAAAAATCATCACTGCCATATTATAACTTGCTTTATTTTTGCATTATTGCAATTTAATACTTGACATCTTCTCCAAATATTATATCCTTGCTATGAGGGTAAAAGATATGAATAATATAAAACCAATTAGAATGATTTTTAGCAAGCTTAATGAATGGCAAAGACCATTTATAGGCTCACTTGTGCCTGCAGGCTTTCCATCGCCAGCACAAGACTATATAGAATCAGTTTTAGACTTAAACGAGCTCTTAATACAGCATCCAGCCGCCACTTATTTTGTTAGAGTTGAAGGCTATTCTATGATAAATTCAGGAATCAATCCAAACGATATCTTGATAGTTGATCGCTCACTGGAGGCGGCTGATGGCAAGGTTGTGATAGCAGTTTTAGAGGGAGAATTCACAGTCAAAAGGCTACAAATTAATAAAAAGGGCGAATACTATCTTATGCCCGACAATGATGCCTATAAGCCTATTAAAATAACCAATGAGATGGATTTTTCTATCTGGGGCGTTGTTACAAACGTGATCCATAAATTATAAGTTCTAAGATTATGATAGAATTTCCTGCACCAGAAAAGAATAAACGCCCAATTTTTGCACTTGTCGATTGCAATCAATTTTATGTCTCTTGTGAACGTGTTTTCCAGCCATATTTAGAGGGTAAAGCTGTAGGGGTTTTGTCAAACAACGATGGTTGCTTGGTCGCATTATCCCCCGAATTGAAAAAACTGGGTATCACAAGAGGCACACCTGCTTTTAAAATAAAGCCTTTACTCAAGAAGCACGAAATCTATCTTTTTTCATCAAACTACACTCTTTACGGAGATATGTCTTCTCGAGTGATGCGTGCCCTTTCCTCTTTTGCACCAGACATTGAGATATATTCAATCGACGAAGCTTTTTTATCTTTTAAAGGAATGGAAGATATTGACTTAATCGAATATGCTCAATTGATCAGACAAACTGTTGCCAAATGGACAGGAATACCCGTATCTATCGGCATTGGCCCAACAAAAACCTTAGCAAAGATTGCCAATAAAGTTGCTAAAACATACAAAGGATACAACGGTGTATTTAATATCACAGATCATCCAAAAACAGAAAAGATTCTCTCTTCTATCGATTTGGAGGATATCTGGGGGATTGGTCGCAAATATGCAAAAAAGATGAAAAAAATCGGTTTAGCAAACGCTGGTGACTTGCTAAATTTAGAAAACGAGTGGGTCAAAAATAATTTCACAGTAGTTGGACTACGCACAGTCTTAGAGCTAAAAGGCTATCCTTGCATCGAGCTCGAACAAGTATCAGGAAATAAAAAGCAAATAGTATCCTCTCGTTCTTTTGGCAAATTAATCACTAAAATAGAAGATCTCGAACAAGCCTTATCTTTCTTTTGCACAACCGCAACAGAGCGTCTACGCTCTCAAAAAAGTGTTGCTAAACAATTAATGGTTTATGTCTGCACAAATCCCTATCGCAATGACCCACAATACGTAAACTACATATCAGGTGCTTTGCCAGATTACTCTGCCTACACTTCCGATTTTATCAGTCTTGGCAGCAAAATGTTAAGAAAAATATTCAAGCCTGGCTTTCTTTACAAAAAGTGTGGTATCATGCTCAGCGACATTATTTTAGAAAAAGATATCCAGCCAAACTTATTTAGTCTGCCTTATACTTCCCAAAACAAAAAATCTGTCATGCAATGTATAGACGGCATAAATCGAAGATACGGTACCAACAAAGTCTTCTTTGCCTCCAATGGCATTGTAAAAAACTGGAGAATGAAGAGGGATATACTTTCTCCTCAATTCACCACATGTTGGGCTGAATTACCTTTGATTAAAGACTAATAAATGCAATATTTATTGCATGCGTTAAAAAATAGATTATAATTTATTAAGAGGTAAATATGCAAGAGTTTTCGATAGCAGTAATAAAAATAATCAAGTCAATCCCAAAAGGCAAGGTATCAACTTATAAAAGTATCGCCACCATTGCTGGCAATCACCGTGCAAGCCGTCAAGTTGCAAGAATTTTGCACAGCTGCTCAAAGAAATACAAGCTCCCTTGGCATAGAGTTATTAACGCACAAGGCTATGTTTCTCTTCCAAAAGGTTGTGGATTCGAAGCTCAAATTGAATCTCTACGAAATGAAAATGTTTTTGTAACTCCATGTGGTAAAGTCAATTTAAAAAAATTCTTATGGCATCCAGATGAGTCTCAATATTTATATTTTTAAAAGTTATTTATTTTTACTTGACATATAATATACTTTTGCTAATTTAACGTTTAGTATGTTAAAGAGGGGTTGCTTTTGATAAATAATTTTAAAATAATAAGCGTCATTTTAGTCGTAATATTGCATGCAAGCATGGTTTATGCAATAAATGAATCAGTGCCTTATGAGATGATTAATTTTCTCTTAAATAACGATAACTATGCAGACAAAGTACTTATCGTTGACAAAAGCGAGCAAGCTGCATATTTTTACAGCATATTATTTGATCCCTTGCAGTTAAACCTAATCAATCAATACCAAGTTACAACTGGTAAAAACAACGGCGATAAAGCAAAACAAGGAGACAGAAAGACTCCTGAAGGCTTTTATATTATTGAAGGCAAAATCCCTAATTCAAGACTTTCTGCTATGTATGGCTATGGAGCATATCCAATAAACTATCCAAACCAAATAGATCGTTATCTTAACAAAAAAGGAAATGGTATTTGGCTTCATGGCACAGACAGACCACTAACACCCTACGATACAGATGGATGCATTAGATTTGAAAATGATGATCTCAAAGAACTTAGCTCTGAATTTCAATATGGAAAAACTGTCGTAATTATCAACGAAGTTACCAAATGGATTAGTGCTGAAGAGCTGAACAACGAAGTAAAAAAGTATCAACAACTTTTATCTGATTGGAAAAGTGCATGGGAGTCTCAAAACATCACTGCCTATTTACAGTTCTATCATGCCGATTTTTATACAAAAAACTTGAGAATGAACTTTGAGAGATGGGCTAAATATAAAGAAAGAATTAATAATAAAAGAAATAATATTCAGATAAAGATCACTAATCCAAAGCTGTTTTACTCAAACGATCATCTTTTACTCGAATTTAAACAAGAGTATATTTCCAGCAACTATTCAGACATTGGGGTCAAGTCAATGCTCTGGAAAAAAGAAGGGGATAACTGGCTAATTTTGCGTGAAGATTGGGATGGGCATGCTGTACCTATTGAATCTAAAATAAAAATAGATCTTAATAAGCAAGTGCCAGAAGCTTTGGAGGATTTATCAGATGAATAGACTGCTAATTAACTGTCTTTTATTATTTTTCATATCTTTTATAATCACCCCACAGCTTATTGCATACACCGAGCACCAGAAATATTTTCATAATACTGACTACGAACTCGATGTATATACTATTAGAGGCGAGCAGCCTGGCAAAACACTAATGATTATCGGTGGCATTCAAGGGGACGAATCGGCAGGCTATCTAACAGCAGATCTCTTTGTTGATATAAGCCTCAAAAAAGGCAATCTGATTATTATCCCTCGTGCAAATCTTCCAACTATTACTCAAAATAAAAGACTTATCAATTACGATATGAATAGACGTTTCAATCATCCTGAATCAAATATTTTTGAAGACAAAGTCGTTGATATTATCACTGAAAATATGCACAAAAGTGACATGCTGCTAAATCTCCATGAAGGCGGAGGTTACTATCGGAACACATATATAGATGCAATGAAAAACCCAATGAAGTACGGTCAATGTATTATCGCTGATGCTGATACTTTTTGGATTGAAAAAAGCAAGCAAGCCTTACATTTAGGAGATATAGCAAGAGAAATTTGTGATGAGGTAAACCAATTTATTGATAATGAACTATACCACTATCATTTCAATAACCATAATACTATTTCTCCTGCCACAAAGCATGCCGAACAGAGGCAAAGTGCATCATATTACGGACTTACAAAGGCAAGCATTCCTGCATTTGGCATTGAAGTGTCAAAACAATTGCCCAGCTTAGAAATGAAAATTACTCATCTAACTCTTGTCATCAATTCATTTTTAAGACATCTTGATATCATCCCACAGTTTCCAAAAATTAAATTAGACAAACCAGACTTTGACTTTTTGACATATAGAATAAACGGGCTACCTCATATAGCATATAAAGGCGACGTTATCAAACTCAACAAATCCTCTGAATTAGAAGTTGAATATATTAAGGGTAATTACGAGCGTGGTTATCTTATTGATATAGCTGGTCATGGAACCACGAACGATCTCAATAAAGCCTTTATGATTAAAAACGATACAAAGATTACGATTCGTAAAGATGGCGAGATAATAGGTGAAATACCAATTATTATTCAAGATGAAAGCAAAATTTATCAAGGCATAGTGCTCATGATCAATGGTATCGAGCACACTTTAGAGCCTGGTCAATCAATGAATATCAACAAAAATGATAAGCTCAAAATTGTCAAATTACTAAATGTAGATCATACTTATGAGGCTAATTTTCTCGGTTGGGCAAACCCCCTATTCACCGCTAACGATATAGGCTACGAGTTTTATATCGATGACAGCTTGATCAAAAAGTTCTCTCCAGATGGCGGCAAATCGTGGCTTATTGATATCTTAAAAAATAAAAAGAAAGTCTCATCTCACAGATTCTACGTTAAGGACGAACCTCCAGCTATAACAAAAAAAGACACACCTTTTAAACTGCAATATATCCACAACAAGCAAACACTACAGATCACAGAGGGCGACACTTTATTCTGCAAAAACGGCGATACTTTATATCTCGATAAACCAATTCTTTCCAGCGATGCAGCAAAGATTATCAAGACAAAGGATATACCTTTTATTAAGATTAATATAGCAGGTTTTATCTCCGATCCCAAAAAAGACGGCGACGATAAAGGTATCAAATTCACAATAGACAGCAACAATTTCATCAGTAAATTTGATCTTGGCAACAAAGTCTATGAGTTGCAGGTTAATTTATACGAGAAAAGATACGCACTCTTTTATTTTCAAATCATAAATTAATAAAAATGAACAAGACAAATAAAGAAAAAGGCAATATTGGTGAAGATCTCGCCACAAAGTATTTAATCGAACAATCATACACAATAATTCATAGAAATTACAACACACGTGTAGGAGAAGTGGATATTATTGCTCGGCAAGGAAATGAAGTTGCATTTATTGAAGTCAAATATCGCACCAAAGGTAATGAAGATGACGCAATGCAATCTATCACCAAATCGAAACAAAAAAAAGTTATAAAAGCTGCATTGCAATTTATAGCAAGCTGTGAAGATGCAGAGTTGCTTTGCTATAGATTTGATGTCATCATTATCATCCAAGAAAAAGACAGACATTTCCAACTAAATCACTATAAAGACGCTTTTCGCTACGAACCAAACTATTAAAATGCATGCTAAATTTAATGACACTATTGCAGCAATTTCCACACCCAGAGGACGTGGTGCAATTGCTATCATCAGGATAAGCGGCAATCATGCACACAGTATTGCTTTATCTTTTCTGAAAGGCAGCTTTAAAACAAATTCTCTAAAACCAAAAACATCGTATTTTGCCAAATTCTACGACCATGATCAACTGCTCGACGAAGTATTATTCACGCTTTATTCTGCACCACATTCGTATACTGGTGAAGATACTGTTGAGATTTTCTGTCACGGTAACGACTTTATAGCGAGCCAAATACTCGAGGCTTTACTCAAAAAATCTCGTCTTGCTCAGCCTGGTGAATTCACGCTCAGGGCTTTTTTAAATCATAAGATGGATCTGACTAAGGCTGAAGCTGTTGGCAATCTCTTGATGGCACAAACCAAAAAAGCACAACAAGCATCATTGGCACAACTGGAAGGAAAACTTGAAGAGAAAATCAACAATATTTTAAATAAAATCCTCAATTTACGCATACAGTGCGAGTTGGCAATTGACTTTATTGAAGATGAAGTGCCGATAATCGAAGACTCAGAGCTTCACGAAAAACTAAATATAATACATAATGATTTGGATTTACTCGAAAGATCCGCTCATGACGGCATGATCATTCATGAAGGCTTAAAGGTATGTCTTATTGGCGAACCAAATGTCGGTAAATCAAGCTTATTCAACAAAATCTTAGATATGGACAGGGCAATAGTCAGCGATATACCTGGCACAACAAGAGACTATATCGAAGAAGCTATTTCATTACAGGGCAATCTCATCAGGTTTTTCGATACAGCAGGCATAAGACAAAGCGATGATATTATTGAAAAGATGGGTATAGAGCGTTCAAACCAGATTATCGGACAAGCAGACTTAATTTTCTTGCTCTTAGATGCACAAATTATCAATGAAAACCCCACAATCAACCATTTTAACGAGTATCTAATAAGCTTAAAAAGTAAACTAATCATGAATGATAAAACCCTCAAAATCATTCCGATAATTAATAAAGCAGATTTACTTAACACCGAAGCAAAGCAATTATTCACTGATAACAAAATCCTGTTATGCTCAAATATTGAAGCTGACGGTCTCGATCCTCTCCGCACCTATCTCTTAGAGTTCTTTGCAGGCTTTACTCAAGAAATAGAATCGGGACTGATTTCCAATGCCCGCCAATTAGCAGCAGTATCCAAAGCCAAAGAATCTATTATCCAAGCCACAAATACCTTAAAAATGGGCACAGGCATCGAATTTATTGCTTTCGACCTTGCCTCTGCCAGCAATCATCTCGAAGAAATAATTGGCAAAATCACTACTGACGACATACTCGATAAAATCTTTGAAAACTTTTGTATCGGTAAATAAGATAATTATTATACACCACCATTAATAATATCTAATTGACTGTGCAAACTCTTCGACTTACTGAAAATTATCAAAGCAAAAAATAACGTGCCCCTCTATACTAATACGCAGGACAAAATGGGGGTTTTGAAAAACTAAATTTTATTCATTTTGCAAACAGCGTTCCAGAGCGAACTTG
>Ga0265293_10002537_pt1 | contig 36170 bp, 33 predicted proteins | sample Munlanlewell138R_FD_192505 | JGI IMG/M metagenome (GOLD analysis project Ga0265293, IMG submission 192505) | Leachate microbial communities from a municipal landfill in Southern Ontario, Canada - Leachate well 138R | ecosystem: Engineered > Solid waste > Landfill > Unclassified | place: Canada... | reverse complement strand
TTGTAAATTTATGCGATCATTTAAAGTAAAATGCTTCTTTGGCATAGTTTTCCTCCTTTCATAGCAGCAGGAGCCAATTTAATTATAAAATATTTATGATTGTTGCATTAAGTTTGTCACTTAACAAAACAATTTTTATTTTCGGGGAGACAACATTAATTGTTTTTAATGTGTTATGATAATATTTGTAATAATTTTATGGAAACGTTTTTAATAATAGGTACACCAGTTTTAATTGGAAGCGCCCTTACGGATAAAACATTGAGGTTAAATCAAAAAGTCATTAATACTAACGACATGAATAAGTTTTATTATTTAAAAGCGAAAAATGATAATATTTTAAGCGTGCTTGCCAACTGGTCAGCACCATTCTCATGTGTATCTATTTGTGTGACCACATTTTAGATACTCATGAACATATGATACGAGGAGAAAACATATGAAAATCGCCGTTATCGGAGCGGGATATGTCGGTTTATCACTTGCTGTGTTACTATCACAAAATAATGAAGTTATAATTGTTGATATCATTGAAGAAAAAGTTGATTTAATTAATAAAAGAATTTCACCCATTTTAGATCATGAAATTAGTGACTTTTTTAGTAATAATAAACTTAATTTAAAAGCTACAATTAATTTTAATGAAGCAGTTAAGGACGCAGTATTTGTTATTATTGCGACACCAACTAATTATGATGAAAAAGTTAATTATTTTGATACGAGTTCTGTTGATTCAGTTATTGCAAACACAATTAAGTTAAACCCAAATGCAACAATAGTTATTAAATCTACAATACCTGTTGGTTTTACTAAATCTAGACAAGAGCAATATCGATCCGATAATATTATTTTTTCTCCAGAGTTTTTAAGAGAAGGCAAGGCTTTATGCGATAATTTATATCCTTCAAGAATTATTGTTGGTAGTCATAAAGATGCAGGAAAAGTATTTGCGGGTTTATTAAAAGAAGCCGCAATTAATAAAGACGTTCCAATTTTATTTATGGATTCGACCGAGGCAGAAGCGGTGAAATTATTTTCTAATACTTATTTAGCTATGAGAGTCACATTTTTTAATGAACTAGATACATATGCCGAGATAAGAGAATTAGATGCAAAATCTATTATTGAAGGAGTGGGTTTGGATTCTAGAATTGGTAGTCATTATAACAACCCCTCTTTTGGCTATGGAGGGTATTGTTTACCTAAGGACACCAAACAATTATTAGCGAATTATGAAGATGTACCTAATAACTTAATACAAGCTATTGTCGAAGGCAATAGAACAAGAAAAGACCATATAGCAGATATGATTATTAAAAGAAAACCTAAAGTTGTGGGTGTTCATCGTTTAGTTATGAAAAAAGATTCTGATAACTTTAGACATTCTTCGATTCAAGGAGTTATGAAAAGAATTAAAGCTAAAGGAATCAAAGTAATAGTGTATGAGCCGGCTTTAGACGAGCAATATTTTTTCAATTCCAAAGTGATAAAAGATTTAAATGAGTTTAAAAAAATATCAGATGTAATTATTGCTAATCGATTTGACGAAGAATTAGAAGATGTAAAAGATAAAATATATACTAGAGATCTTTTTAGGAAAGATTAACCTAGCAAAATTAGTCCGCAGCAACTGGAGGAAAACAATGAACTTATACGAGAAAATTTTAAAAAGGGAGGAAAAAATCTCCCTTGTGGGGCTTGGTTATGTTGGATTGCCAATAGCAATTGCTTTCGCAAAACGTTTCGATGTTATAGGATATGATAATAACATTGAAAAAATTGAACTTTACAAGCGAGGTTTCGACCCGACAAATGAAGTCGGTAATAAAGCGGTTAGAGATACCGCAATTGTGTTTACTAGCGACCCCGAAGATTTAAGAAAAGCAAAATTTCATATTGTTGCAGTGCCAACACCTGTAGATAAAAACCAAACACCTAATTTAAAAATTCTTGAATCAGCAACTAAAATTGTAGCTGAACAGTTAACCAAGGGTAGTTATGTTGTGTTTGAGTCAACGGTTTATCCTGGTGTTACAGAAGACATTTGCGTTCCAATATTGGAAAACATCTCTGGCTTAAAGTTAAACAAGGACTTCAAAGTTGGTTTCTCGCCAGAGAGAATTAATCCTGGAGACAAAGTTAATAGATTAGAAACTATTACAAAAATAGTGTCCGGTTCTGATGAGGAATCTCTAGACATTATTTCCCTAATATATGAATCGGTAGTTAGAGCCGGTATTTACAAAGCATCAAGTATAAAAGTTGCAGAAGCCGCTAAAGTTATTGAAAACGCTCAGAGAGATATAAATATCGCCTTCATGAACGAACTATCAATTATTTTTAATAAATTAGGTATCGATACTCATGAGGTGCTAGAAGCAGCTAGTACTAAATGGAATTTCTTAAAATTTACACCTGGATTAGTTGGAGGTCACTGCATCGGCGTTGATCCGTATTACTTAACGTATAAGGCAAAAGAATTAGGGTATCATCCAGAAATAATACTCGCTGGTAGAAAACTCAATGATAACATGGGCAAATATGTTTCTGAAAATACTATCAAACAGATGATTAAAGCAGAGATTCCTATTAAAACTGCAAAAGTGGGAATATTTGGGTTTACATTTAAAGAAAACGTTCCTGACACTAGAAATACAAGGGTAATCGACATTTACAATGAATTAAGAGAATATGGAATCGTTTCTTTAATTCATGACCCAGTAGCTAACGAGAGAGAGGCGCTCGAGGAATATGGAATAAAGTTCAATCTTCTTGAGGATATGAAAAATTTAGATGTTGTTATATTTGCTGTAAACCATAGGGAATTTGAAAAACTCTCAAATAAACAAATCGAAGCCATGTTCAAGAATGTATCAAACGCTAATAAAGTATTAATAGATGTTAAAAACATGTTAAATAAAGACTATTACAAAAAAAGGGGTTACAAAATATTTAGACTCTAGCAATGAGACTTTTCTGGTAATTTACTATAATTTCCGAAATTGCTAGAACATATAAAAACACTTTCGTCTCCCATTAAATAGAGTTCAATCAATAAATTATTGCTAAACTATAAATTGTTAGGTGAATAGATGGGGTTTGGGCTTGAAGAGATATGGGGAGTTATCAAAATAAATAATAAAAATTATTAATCAAAGGGTTGGAGTATTTAAAAATATATTATGGGTAAAACCACGAGGGGGTTGAGAGGATGTACAATTTCGAAAAAGGCTCATTGTTTTTAGTAACAGGTGGGGCGGGCTTTATCGGTTCAAATTTAGTTGAAAGGATATTAAAACTAGGTTATAGGGTAATTTGTTTAGATAATCTATCTACAGGAAAAAAAGAAAATATGGATGATTTTATCAATCACCCAAACTTTCGTTTTATCAACGGCGACATAAGAGATTATGAAATATGCTTGAATGCAACTAAAAATGTTGATTATGTTCTGCATCAAGCGGCCTGGGGAAGTGTTCCGAGAAGTATAGAAATGCCACAGCTCTATGAACAGATTAACATTAAAGGCACTTTAAATATGATGGAAGCATCTAGACAAAATAATGTTAAGAAGTTTATATATGCATCTAGTTCGTCGGTTTATGGCGATGAACCAAACTTGCCCAAAATCGAAGGGAGGGAAGGAATTTTGCTTTCTCCTTACGCTATTACTAAAAGAGTTAACGAATATTACGGAAAAATTTACAAAGACCTTTATAATTTAGATACTTATGGTTTAAGGTACTTCAATGTATTTGGTAAAAAACAAGACCCTAATGGGGCTTATGCTGCCGTTATTCCTAAGTGGATAAAGCAATTGTTAAATAATGAGAGGCCCACTATTTATGGTGATGGCTTGCAAAGCAGGGATTTTACATATATTGAAAACGTAATCGACGCTAATTTAAAGGCGTGTCTTGCATCAAGCGATGCAGCTGGTGAAGTCTATAACATCGCGTATGGCGGAAGGGAGTGTTTAAACGATATTTATAAAATTCTATGTCTGACATTAAAAAGAGATTTAGAACCAATCTATGGTCCGGATAGGGCGGGAGATATTAAACATAGTAATGCCGATATTTCAAAAGCAAGACAAATGATTAATTATTCTCCAAAATGGGATTTTCAAACAGGTTTAAAAGAGGTAATTGATTGGTTTGTAAGTTTTTTAAATTAGCTCTTTTTAAAAAGTATAGAACGTACTTATATCGTGTTAACATCAAAAATAATAATAAATAAGAAAGGGTAGGTTCATGAAGAAAATAAGAGTACTCCAAATAATCGGTTCAATGGAAGTTGGTGGGGCAGAAACTATGCTCATGAATATTTATAGAGAAATTAACAAAGAAGTTATACAATTCGATTTTTTTCTTAATAGTGATAAAGAAGGATTTTACGAAAAAGAGATAAAAAGTCTTGGGGGCAAAATTTATAAAACAAAACCAAAATCAAAGCACCCTATAAAATACATAAAGGATTTAAAAAGTCTTCTAAAAATCAACCAATATGATGTCGCTCACATTCACGCTTCATCAACAAAAAATTTTCTTCCTCTTAAAATACTTAATTCTTGCGGGGTTAAAAAAACAATTTATCATAGCCACAGTTCCAAAGGTATAAACGCGGTCATTCAAAAATTTTTTCAAAACTCTGTCGTTAGAAATTCAACAATTAAAATTGCTTGTTCGGATCTAGCAGCGAGTTGGATGTATGGATCAAAAGCAAAAGAGGCACACATTGTTTTTAACCCTATTGATGTAAATAAGTTCAAATATAGTCAAAAAGACAGGGAAGATATAAGGAACTTACTAAATATAAATGGTAAAAAGGTTTTTGTTCATGTCGGTCGCTTTAATAAACAAAAAAATCATAAATTTTTAATTGAAATCTTCTACGAAATTAATAAGATTGACAATAATACAATATTGCTTCTAATTGGTGAGGGTTTAGAGGAGAATAAAATAAGGGAACAAGTCAAAGATCTAAAATTGCTTGGAAAAGTAATGTTTTTAGGAATCAAAGAAGATGTTTTTAGATATCTATCGGCATCAGACTTATTCATCATGCCTTCTTTTATCGAAGGACTACCAGTCACGATTGTTGAAACACAGGCAAATGGTTTGCCCTCGCTATTATCCAATACAATTACCAAAGATATTCAACAAACGAATTTGGTAACCTATCTTCCTTTAAGTGAAACTGCCATAAATTGGGCCACGCAAGCGCTAAAACTGGTAAAACATAACGAGTTAAACGATAGAACGCTATATACTAATAAAATCGAAAAAATATTTGATGCCAAAGTCATTGTCAAACAATTAGAAAAAATATATTTATCAGATGATTAGGAAATTTATTTAATAAACAATAAAATTGCTGAAATTTTAAGTTAGAGTTTTAGATTCTCTAAAGTTAATTTCAACAAATTGATTAGGTTCATAAATTTGAATATAGGCAAAAGGAATAAAAAAGTACTCTAATTTAGTATAATAATTTATTAAAAAAAGCTGAAATATAAATACATAACTAATAATGGCAACACTTAATAAGGCAAAATCATTTTTTTTATATTTTTTTCGATTTTGAATAAATAAATATGTCGGTACAAGTAAAAAAGTTTCAAAGGCTAAAAAAGCCGGCAAACCAAAGCCCCCTAACAATGCAACAAAATTATTATGGGTGGACATTTGTCTAAAAGAATATAAATTAGTTCCAAAATAACCATATCCAAATAAAGGTCTCTGTAGAAATAACTCAAAAGCCTCATATAGAGCGCGTTTTCTTGATTCGGTGGAGTAGTCTAAAATATTATCTGAGCCTCCCCTAAATAAGGTTAAAAAAGAATTATAAAGTCTTGTTTTAAAAGATTCCATAAAATCCATTTGCATAACTAATATGCTAATTAGCGCCAAAAATAATAATACATACAAGTAATATCTTTTTTTCATTCCTTGAAATTTAAAATATAGAAGAAATAAAATTAAGATAATTAACGACAACAAATTTGATCTTGAGCCAGTCCAAACAAGAAACAATAAAAAGATTACAAATAAGATTATATGTTCAAATCTTTTTTTATATAAGACTAGGTAAAAAGAAATTAGACCTAAAAAAACAAAATATTTTGCCATTTCATTTATATTATTAAAATAGCCTCCAATACGATTGCTAAAATCAAAGCTTAAAATTGTATTTCGATAATAAACAAAAAAATATGCACTAAAAAATAAGCCCCCCACAAAAAGAGAAAAAAACAATACGTTTTGTTTTGGTTTATCTACATTAATTAATAATTGATATATGAAAAAAGAAGTAGTAGACACTAAAAGGGCACTGAAATTAAAATTTTTGAAACCCGACAAAAGTGAAGAAAAAAGAACAAAAAAATTAAATAAAAATAACAATAAAAAATATATATCAAAACGAAAAACCCCGTAAAAAATTAAAAATATAATGATTAAAAGCAATAAAAGCAAATATATTGCATTGTTGAAGTAGTTAAGTGGGTATCTTCCTGACAGAGCCATAGTAGAAAACGATGCTAGGAAAACAAAAAATAATATAAAGAAAAACAACAGTTTCTGAGTTTTAGTATATTCTTTAAAATTACTCAAAAAAATGGTAATTTTAGATTTCAAGTTTGTAAACATTTTTTCTGCTCTTTTCAAATGAAATAAATAGATATAACAATAAAAATAGTGTTATTATTAACGAAAACGGAGATCCAATTAAATTCATTAATCCAATACTGAAGGTATCGTGTTTACAAATCGTAATTATTAACAGGTAGAACGATTGGGAAACGATGAACGGAGTAACCAACAATAGCGAAAGGAGGGGGATATATTGTCTGGAGTTTGATTTTAAAATAACGTTTTTATTCCTTTCTAAATAATAATAAAGTAAAAAGAATCCACCTGCAATTGTTAGAAGAGAACACACAAGATAAGGGATGCTTGCTCCATAAAAAAAGCCATAATCCCCTCTATAAAAATCATTAATTGCATTTAAATTGATATCGAATTTAGAGATCGGTTCATTTAAATAGAAAAATTGAAAATAACTAGTATCAATCTTTAGTTCATTAATAAAATACCTATCCAACATCATTTTTAAAATTTTGTTGTAACCAAAAAAATCAAGACAAAACACAGAACCAAATGTTTTATGTGCTAGTGTGGTTATTGCTACTCCAAAATTTCCAAGAGTACTTAAAAGATGAGCTCCTAAATTTTTATCACTTTTACTATAAATATTCACTTTTTCATTATTATTTGTTGGCTCTCCAATATTGGTTGGAATATTCGATGTGTAAAATATATTGTTAATAGACATCGTCTGTTCGAATTGGATATCATCTTTTTTGTAAGTAACAACGATAACCTTGCCAATAAAATCAGAATAAGTTTTAAAATCGTTTCTATTCGCCCTATTAATCAATTCATCTGCTATGTTTGAGGGCATGTAGTAAACTGTATCAGCTCCACCTAGTGGGCTATGATGAGCATACTCTTTTATTAAATATTGTTCCAGGTCGATTTTTTCCATTAAAACTCTTTTTTGATTTGAATAAACGCTTTGACTAATGATTTTTGTTTTAAATTGTAATGAATCATCATCATAATCTTTAAATTTAACATTAAACTCAATCAAATCTTCAGGAGTCCCTGCAATAAAATATGAATTAAATATTTCTCTAAATTCGTATGAAGTAGTCCTATTTTGCCAATTAGAGTATTTGTCCTTAACGCTTACGGCCGTTCTCTCTTCAACCGATTCAAAATATTCGTGATAAACAGCGTGAATGCGTGAATTTTCTGGCTGACTGTTCATAAAATATGTCATCGATTCTAAAAGAGCGCTCATTCGAACATATTGAGTTGTTGAACCAAATAAAGACATAAAGATAAAAGAAAGAAGATTTAAAGCGCTAAATCCAAAGACATACCATTTATTTTTTTTTGAATTAGAAGTAATTTTATTTCTAATAACTATTTTTTTATTTGTGCCATATTTTAAAATTAAATAATAACCTAAACTCAATTTTTTTGCTCTTTTAACAACTTTCGCCGATTTATTCAAAATAATAATCGGATTTTTTTGATTATTTTCGTTTGCGTGATAAGCTGATAAAAACAATAATAAATCCTCGTCAGAAACTTTTTGAAAATCCAACAAGAAGAGATTTTGGTCTTTATTAAAAATATCATTTTCTAAAATTGAGTTATGCTCTTTATTCTTTGTTATTAATTCCTTGTAATCTAGACAAATGATCTTGGGATTAATTTTATTTAGCGAGTTAATTTCTGCACTGCTAAATTTATTACATTGTTTCATAAAATAAATTGTATTAAAAAAATAAGTCATTTCTTTAAAATAATTAATCTTTAATTTAAAACCTTTAAATATGTCTTTTCTCATAACTCGTTGTTTCTAATCATCTTTTTTGGATAAAATCCTCATCTTTCATTTTATTTTTTGTCTCCTCGTTTATTCTTGATTCAATTATTAATAATTATATCTTATTTTTTTTAAATCGTTCAATTCTTTTAATGGGGGTAAAAATAAAAAACACAAATCATACATTTCTATTTTGGCTCTTTTGTGAAGTTAGGTATGTATAACATTAGTTATAGTAATCTCCCATTCAAGTTTTGATAAGTTGTATATCATAATGTTTTCAAAGAACTTTAATAACATGATTATTTAAAAAATGCTTTTTACAAAATTGTTGGGGTTAGTAATTTGGTAGGTCGAAATGAAATAAGAATAAACTTGAGGTTCCATTTATTTTTATCAACAAAAATATCTGCATCCAATTTAGTCTAACTTTTCAAAAATGTGATATGATAATTTAGCGAAGTAACCATGACCAGAAAAAAAGCTTTAAGAAATATTATAACTTCCGTTCTAACAAAATCTATCACTATTGTTTTAATGCTTTTTGCTCAAAGAGCTTTAATAAAAAATATTGGTAATGAGGCAAACGGGCTGTATAGCTTATTTGCGAGTGTTATTGGGTTTCTCTCGGTGGCAGAACTGGGAATTGGTAGTGCAATTACTTTTAGTATGTACGAGCCTGTTGCTAACGGGAAAAAGGATGTTGTAAGTGCAATTTATAAAATTTATAAAAAGATTTATTTTATAGTGGGTGCAATTATTCTTGTTGCCGGTGTAGGAATTATGTTTGCAGTCCCATATTTAGCTTCGGATGAGAGTGGCATTTTTAATATACGTTTAAACTTCTTAATATATCTGTTGAGCGTTGTTTTAACCTATACTTTCCACTTCAAAAAATCTTTTATAGGAGCTTTTCGTGACAATTACAAAAATGATATAACGCTTTTTGTCGGCAAAGTAGTTCAGGTATTAATTCAGGTAATTGTTAGTCGTTATTATAATCTACTAGAAATATATGTTTTTGCTCTATTTATTGGCAATCTCGTTGAATCTTTATTAACACATATAGTTTTTGCCAAAAAGTATAAAAGTTTTTTAACAAATAATACGATTTTAGAAAAAGTAGTTAAACAAGATATTATAAAAAGAATTAAAGCTATGTTCATGCACAAAATTGGTGGTTTATTAGTAAGTACATTGAATGGGATTGTTATAAGTGCTGTTATTAGCGTTGTTATCCTCGGCTATTATTCTAACTATGTTTTAATAACCGCGGGTTTATCGTCAGTAATTATTCTTCTTTTTTCTTCTCTTACCTCCGTTGTTGGTCATCTTTTTGTCAAAAAAGATAGTGAGACCATGTATAAATACTTTAAAACCTTTTATATATTAAATTATTTTATCGGTTTTTTGTTTTTTTTAGGTTTTCTTGCGATTGGAGACCAATTAGTTAGTTTATTATTTGGTCCTCAACTTGTCATGGAAAGATACTTTATAATTGCCCTAACGTTAACTACATTTACTACGTTCATGCGCCAATCATCACTTTTGTTCAAAGATGCAGCTGGTAATTTTTATTATGATAGATACAAGCCTCTTTATGAGGGAATAATCAATATAGCTTTATCATTACTATTTGTACACTTTTTTGGAGTTGTTGGGGTATTAATTGCTACCATTTTAACGAATCTTTTCATATGTCATATAGTAGAACCATATATTGTTTTTAAATACAGTTTGAAAATGAGTTCGAAAAAATATTATTTGATTAATTATTCTTTAGTCTTACTTTTTGGTTTAACAATAATTATTTTTGAGTTAATTAATTTTTCAATTGAAAATCTTTATCTTGACATTCTAGCTAATGGCTTTTTATCAGTTGTTGTAACTTGTGTCGTTTCTATATTTTTGTATTTAATTAGCCCGACTATAAGGGAAAGTTTAAAACTAATTAAAGATAATTTTTTGCCAAAAAAAAGAAAAGAAAACCTTCCTAACGCTCACGATTAGAATTTTTGATATGTTTAAATAACCATTATTTATTTTATTATAGATTCCGCTTTAACGTGTTCTTCTTGTAAAAACGCCAAAATGTCATGATAGACTTTGTCATTATCTGATTCGTTTAATATTTCATGACGCATTCCTGGATAGATGATTGTTTGAACATCTTTAATACCGAGTCTTTTATAAAGTTTGGCTAATTTTAAAACACCTTTTGAATTATTACCAACTGGATCATCCGCTCCTGCTACTAAAAGAATTGACATGTCTTGTCTAATCTTTTTCATGAATTTCTTCTTATGGAGGCGATTTAGTCCTTTTAAAAATTCACGATAAAAGCTTTTCTTTGAATGATATAAATATCCACATTTTGGATCTAAGTTATATCGTTTAACATTATCTTCGTTATAACTAAGCCAATCAGTTGGAGTCTTATGATCTTTAATTGCTTTTGTATATGGTCCAAGCATTAAGCTTCTTAAAAACGAGGAAGGTTCTTTTCTATTGTTTTTATGAACAATTAAACGAGATAAAAAATAACCAATACTAATCATTAATTTATTCGGACCATTCGTGCCACAAAGAATGACTTTATTAACATGTTCTGTATATCTTTGAATAAAGTCTTGAATAATAAAACTGCCCATTGAATGACCAAATAAATATGTTGGTAAAACAGAAATACGAAGTTTTTCTACTAATTCGTCAGTATTTTTAACAGTTTTAGAAAAACCTGAAACTGGCCAAACACCTAATTCTTCTTCTGTTTCTGCGTTTTCTCCTTGTCCATAATGATCAATACAATAAACGTTATAGCCATGTTTATTTAAAAACGTTGCAAAGTCATCATAACGAAGGGAGTGTTCTTCCATACCTGTTAAAATAACAACATTACCAATTGGTTTTTCAATTGTCCAAGCATGTCCATATAATTCTTCACTATTTTTTAATGTTTGTTTAATTTTATCTCTTGCCATAAATATTATTCCTCTTTTCTATATTCTAATACTTATTTATAACCATGTGGGTTCTTTTTTTGAAAAGTCCATGCATCAAGGCAACAATCTTCTATTGTTAAATGCGCTTGCCAATTAAGTTCAATTTTAGCTTTATCAACATTTGCATAGTTTTCATCAATATCGCCTTCTCTTCTTGGACCAATAAAATAAGGGATTTTAACCTTATTAACTTTTTCAAAAGCAAAAACTAAATCTAAAACAGAAGTGCCTTTTCCTGTTCCTAGATTATATACTTTATAACCTTGTTTTTCTTTGATTGGTTTTAATGAGGCTAAATGGCCTTTAGCTAAATCCACTACATGAATATAATCTCTAACACCTGTTCCGTCGTGTGTTTTATAGTCATCTCCATGAACAGTTAAAAATTCTCTTTTTTTAATTGCTGCTTGTGTTATATAAGGCATTAAGTTATTAGGAATATCGTTTGGATCTTCACCGATTAATCCACTTGGATGTGCGCCGATAGGATTGAAATAACGCAGTATGACAATGTTCATATCTTTATCTTCTTCATAAGCACTAGAAAGTAATTTTTCGATTTCAATTTTTGTTTGTCCGTAAGGATTAGTCGCGTCTTTAATCGAATCATCTTCGTAAAGTGGGACTCGATCTGGTTCACCATAAACAGTTGCAGATGATGAAAAGATAATATTTTTAACGTTATGTTCTTTCATAACTTTAAGCAAAGTAATTGAGGAACCAACATTATTATCAAAGTAAAGTTTTGGTTTTAAAACTGATTCCCCTACTGCTTTTAAACCTGCAAAATGAATGACAACATCAATATTGTGTTTTTGAAAAACTTCTTTTAATTTATCTTCTTCACGTAAATCAAAACGATAAAAGATTGGTCTCTTATTTGTTATTGTTTGGATTCTATCTAAAACGACTATTTTGGAATTAACGAGACTATCAACAATAACAACTTCATAACCTTCATTAAGAAGTTCAACAACTGTATGTGAACCAATAAAACCAGTTCCACCTGTAACTAAAATAGTTTTCATTTTTTTATCCTTTTATTAAGTTCTTTTAGTAAAAGAGTTGAAGTTAAACTTGGATTAACTTTACCATGACTTAACTTCATGACTTGTCCAACTAAAAAACCTAACGCTTTACTTTTTCCGTCAAGATAGTCTTGTATTGATTGAGGATTGTTATCTAATACTTCATTAACATATTTTAAAATTAAATTCTCATCGTTAATTTGTCCGGAGATATTTAATTTTTCTTTAGCTTCATCAACATTTAAATAATTTGTTGCCATTTCGAAAAACAAATCTCGGCCTTGTTTATGTGATAGTTCTTTCTTTTCAACTAAATTAATTAATTTGGCTAATTCAATCGCTTTAATAGGAAAACTCTTTACTTCTAAGTTATTTTTATTGATAAAAGAAAGAACATCACTTACTAACCAATTAGCTAAAGCTTGATAATGAGTTGTATGTTTTGCTACTTCATCAAAGAAAAATGCTAAATGCTTATTTGCTAAGATAATATTAGAATCACGCTCACTAATTAAATATTGTTCAAGGTATCTTTTTTCTTTAATGTGTGGAAGTTCTGGTGAAGACTTAATTGCTTCACTAATAAAATCTTCACTTAAGGTAATTGGTAAAATATTACTTTCAATAAATAATTTATAATCGCTATCTTCACCTTTTTGTCGCATAACAACCGTTTCTTTAAGAACATCATCATATCTTCTTGTTTCAGGAATAATGATTTCGTTATTGCTTAATAATTCTTCTTGACGAGCAATTTCGTAATTAATTGCTTTTTCAATGTTAGAAATACTATTTAAGTTTTTAATTTCTACTTTTGTGCCAAACTTTTCATTTTCATTGGCAAGCGAAATATTAACATCACACCTTAATGATCCTTCTTCCATCTTGCCGTCACTGACATCTAAATAAACAACAATTGCTCTAATCATTTCAACGTATTTCATTGCTTCGATTCCGCTGGTGATTTCTGGATAAGAAACAATCTCAATAAGGGGTACACCAGCCCGGTTATAATCAATTAAGGTATAATCATCAAAATGTAATTGTTTTGCAGTGTCTTCTTCTAAATGAAGCCTTTCAATTCGAACTCGTTTAATTTCTTCTTCTAGTCTTAAATCTAAGTAACCCTCAAAACCAATTGGGTTTTTATCTTGGCTAATTTGATAGCCTTTTGGTAAATCACTATAAAAATAGTTTTTACGATCAAAAATAAGTTTTCGCTCTATTTGCATATTTAGGGCATTCGCTACTTGAATTGCGTTAATAACCGCTTGTTTGTTAACAGTGGGCAAAGTACCAGGAAATCCTAAATCATTGACACTAACTAAAGTATTTGGTTCTGCACCGAATTCAACAGGTACACTTGAAAACATTTTTGAACGTGTTTTCATTTCAACATGTATTTCTAAACCAATGATAACTTTATATTTCATTTTTGTTTCGTCCTAACTGATAAGTTGTAATAACCACTTATATCTTCAAGTAACTGTGCAACTTGAATTAATTTTGCTTCATTAAATTGTTTTGTAAATAAATAACCCCCAAAGGGTAAATTATCTTTAAAACCAATTGGAACAGTAATTGAAGGAAAACCTCCAAAGTTAGCAATCATCATATAGTTTTCTGCTAGGGATGGTTTTACTTTTAAAGCGCTTGAAACATCTTTAATAAGCGGGGCAACCGTTGGAGTTGCAGGCAAAAAGATTACATCGTATTCATTAAAGATTTTATTTATTCCTTCAACAACTAACCTTCTTACTTTTTGAGCAAGAACGTAAGTATTTTCTTTGTTTTCTTTACTTAAGAAATATTCACCAAAAAGAAGTTTACGTTTTGTAAAATTAGAAAAACCTTCATTACGGACATTAAACATAATTTCTTCATATGTTTCACCTTTAAAGCTTGGTCCATATTTAATTCCATCTAATCGAGCATTATTACTAGTGGCTTCTGCACTAGTTAAAATGAAGTACGCTGGATATAAACTATTTAATAAGCTCATATCTAAAGAAACATAATCAACCTTAAGACCTTTATTTTTAAAACTTGCAATTGTTTTTTGAAAAATCGTATTAACATCTTTATCAATAACATCATTAGCAATTTCTTTAATAATTGCGACTTTTGTTTTTTTTATTTCAAAATCATCAATAAGACGTAAATAATCTTCTTTTTCTTTTTTAATATTAGTACCGTCTAGTTCATCTTTTTGAGCAACTAAATTTAATAATAAACCCGCATCATACACACTTCTTGTAAAAAAGCCAAGTGTATCAAGCGTGTTATTAAAAGAAAATAAGCCAAAACGCGATAATAAGCCCCAAGAGGGCTTTAAACCAACTAAACCAGCATAACTAGCCGGCTTACATATTGAGTCGCCTGTATCGCTTCCTAAAGCAAAAGGCGTAATCGCATTTGCAACCGCACTAGCAGAGCCACTAGAAGAACCTCCAATGATGTGGGTTTTAGTTAAATCGTATGGATTATAAGTTGGTCCACGGTATGAGTTAATCCCATATCCTCCGATACCTAATTCATCTAGGGATGTTTTGGCAATTGGAATAGCTTTTGCCTTTTTTAATATTGAAACAACGGTTGCATCAAAAAGCGGAACGTAGTTTTCTAACATTTTAACACCGCCAGTTGTAATAATGCCTTTTGTTGAAATGTTATCTTTAATTACAAAGGGGATGCCCCAAAACACATTATCAACTTCTGGTTCAATTAGTTTTTTTGCTAAATCTAATGCTTCTTCTTCCATAACAGTTATAAAAGCGTTTGTTTGATCAGCTTTAATCCTTAAAAGAGCTTCTTTAACCAACATTAAAGGCGTTACTGTCTTTTTGACTAGTTCGTTATGTAATTCTTTAATTGTTAAATTTAAAAAGGGCATAATATTTATAAAACCTTTGGTATTTTAATTTGTCCTGCTTCTTTATTAGATGCATTTTTTAATACTTCTTCTTGGCTTAAGGGCTTTGTAGGAATGTCTTCTCGCATAGAAGAGACTTCTATTTCAAGAGGAAAAACAAGAGGCTCTATTTCTTTATCTTTTACTAAAACATTAAGCATTTCTAAATGTTTTTGTAAAATTTCAAACTCATTTTTAAACAAATCAATTTGTTCTTTAGGCAAAGAAAAAGAAAGTTTTTTTAAGAGTTTAATAATTTGTTCTTCATTCATCTTAATTTAGTCTCTAAACAATAAAATATCTTATCATTTTTTTTCTTCTTTTTGAAGAAGACTAACAAACTCTTCTTCATTAAGTGTTTGGATATTTAAAGCCTTTGCCTTATCTAATTTAGAACCTGCTTCAAGTCCATAAATAACAAGATCTGTCTTTTTTGAAACACTACCGACAACTTTCGCTCCTTTGCTTTCTAAAAGGATTGTTGCTTCTTTACGACCGTATTTTTCTAATGTGCCTGTTAGGACAATTGTCTTATTAAAAAAGTAAGAAGATAAATCAATATTATCGCTTCCTAAATAAGAAAAATTAAGACCATATGATTTTAATTCATTGATTAAAGATAATTGTTTTTCATCGTGAAAAAAATCATATAAAGAATTAGCAACAACTGGACCAATATCATCAATAAGTAATAAATCTTCTATTTCAAGATTAAAGAAGTTTTCAAGACAAGAAAAACGTCTCGCTAATGTGCGAGCAGTTTTTGCTCCAACTTCTTTAATACCTAAACCAAATAATAATTTTTCTAATGAATTACTTTTTGATTTTTCAATCGCATTAAGTAAGTTATCGATTGATTTATGCGACCATCCTTCAATTTCAATAATTTCTTCACGGTGTTTACTTAACGTATAAATATCGCTTACTGAATTAATGAATTTTTCGTTAAAAAATTGTTCAACGACTTTTTCGCCCATACCTTCAATATCCATCGCGTCTCTTGAAGCAAAGTGAATAATGCTTTCAATCATTTTTGCTGGACACATTTCATTAGGGCAAAAATGCATTGCTTCAACTTTTATTAATTTAGTATTACAAACTGGACAATGGCTTATCATTTCAAAGTCTTTAATATCATCTTTTCTTTTTTCTTTAAGTGGACGAACGACTTCAGGGATAATATCCCCTGCTTTTCTAATAACAACTTCATCATTTATTTTTAATTCTTTTTCTTTTATAAAATCTTCGTTATGAAGCGTTGCTCTTTGCACAAGCGAGCCCGCGACTCGAACTGGTTCTAAAACAGCGTTAGGTGTTATTTTACCTGTTCGCCCAACACTAAAAATAATATCTTTTAATTTTGTAACAACTTCCAGCGGAGGAAATTTATAGGCAATTGCCCAGCGAGGAGTTTTTGCTGTGTATCCTAATTCGTCATATAAAGTTAAATCATCAACTTTAATAACGATTCCATCAATTTCAAAATTTAAGTCATGACGATCTTTTTCAAAAGCTTGCACAAACGAGACAGCTTCTTCAATAGTCTTTGCGACTTTCCATTTGTTATTTATTTTAAATCCTAGTGAACTTAAATAGTTAAGAGCTTCACTGTGCTTTGTTAAACCTAACTCACCTGCGTTAACTAAATAATACCAATAAGCATCAAGTTTACGACTTGCAGCAATTTTAGAATCGAGTTGACGAATTGAGCCTGCGGCAGCGTTTCTAGCATTAGCAAAAAGGGGTTCATTTCTTTTTTCTTTTTCCTGATTTAATAGTAAAAAGGTGTCTTTTGCCATGAAAACTTCACCTCTAACTTCAATATGTCGGTTTTCTTTAATTGTTAATGGTAAAGATTTTATTGTAATTAAATTATGTGTTACGTTTTCGCCAGTTGTGCCATCGCCTCTAGTTAATGCGTATTTTAATTTGCCTTCCTCGTAATGAAGTGCGATAGCTAAACCATCTATTTTCATTTCACAAACATAACTAACTTCATTAATTTTTAATAAGTCTTTAACACGTTTATCAAAGTCTCTTAAATCTTTTTCATTAAAGGCATTAGCTAGAGAGAGCATGTTAGTTAAGTGTTTAACCTTTTCAAATTCATCTAAAACTTTGCCTCCAACTCTTTGACTTGGAGAATGAGTAGATTTTAAATGAGGATTTTTTTCTTCAAGTAAAATTAATTCATTCATTAGACGATCATAAGTTGCATCATCAACACTTGGATTATCTAAAACATAATACTCATGATTATATTTTTCTAATAAAGAAGTTAATTCTAAGATTCTTTTCTCATCACTCATGCTTCATGACCTTTCATTCTTTTTGATAACATAAAATGTTTTCCTAACATTGATTTTACACCATGATCGACAAATTCGATTTGAATAATATCTTTATCAATAACTTCGGTAACGACTCCATTACCAAATGTTTCATGGTAAACAAGATCGCCTTTAAACCATTCTTCAACATCGTTTTCTTTTTTAATGTTTACTTGCTCGGCATAATCCTTAATAACATAATCTTCAAAATAACCATCATTTTCATCACCTAAATAGAAGTTTGTTGATGGACGATATCCTTCAAGTTTAAAGCCGGCTTCTTTAAAAAAGCGAGATGGAATTAAAAAGCCATCTGCAATAAAAGAAAAGCCACGGTTACAAGAAAGATATAGTTTTTCTTTTGCTCTAGTAAAAGCAACATAGCAAAGCCTTCTTTCTTCTTCTAAGGCTTTATAACCATTTTCTTCTAACGCTCTGTGATGAGGAAAAATACTTTCATTAAGTCCAACAACAAATACATATTTAAACTCAAGTCCTTTAGCAACGTGAATTGTCATTAAAGAAATATAATTACCGTCACTAACATCGTCTTGAAAACTTGCTAGTGATGCATATTCTAAATATTCTTCAAAAGGAGAGTCTGGATTACGGAGTTCAAAATCTGCTAAATCTTCAAAAAGGGTTTTAACATTATCAATCCGATCATCTTTGTCTTCATCTAAAGAAAGATATTCATAATATCCTAAACTAACAACAAAACGATTTAAAATATCAAAGAATTGTTTTGGGCTTTTATTTAATTCTGCTTTTGTATCTTCTAAAAGTTTAATTAATTCTTTTAGTTTAAATGCAACTTTGGGTTTTAATTTTGTTTCTTTAACTTGCATTAATTTTAAATAATTATAAATTGATAGTTCTCTTGCATAAGCTTCTTCTTTTAAATTACTCAAAGCAACTTCACCAACATTTCTTCTTGGTATGTTAATTACTCTTTCAAAAGCAATATCATCATAAGAATTATATAAAAGACGGAAATACGCGATTAAATCTTTAATTTCACGACGTTGAAAGAATTTAACTCCGCCAAAGATTTTAAATGGTAATTTCTTTCTTTGTAATTCTTTTTCAAAATCAAGTGTTATATAACTAGAACGGTATAACACGACGATATCTGAGTATTTAAAATCTATTTTATTTTTTTCAAGTTTGTTTATTTCTTCAACTAACCATTTAGCTTCATTTCGACGATTATTAAATTGTTTATAAATGATTTGTTCACCAAGATTGTTTTCTGTATATAAGTCTTTATGAACTCGATCACGATTGTGATTAATTAGTGTATTTGCTGCAGTTAAGATTATTTCAGTTGAACGATAATTACGATTTAAAATAATCGTTTCAGAGTTTAAAAATTCATTATCAAACTTTAAGATAATATCCGGATTAGCTCCTCGCCATGTATAAATTGTTTGGTCTGGGTCTCCGACAACATATAATGAAGTTTCTGGATTCATAAGTAGTTTTAAAAAGCGATATTGAACATCGTTTGTATCTTGAAATTCATCAACAAGAATATGTTTAAATCTATTTTGCCATTTCGTGCGAATTCGAGGATAACTTTCTAAAATGTAGTTTGTTTTTAAAAGTAGGTCATCAAAATCTAAAGCTTTTTGCTCACCTTTTCTTTGTTCATAAAGATGGAAAAACTTTAAACTTTCAATTCGGTCTTTAGGTGCATCTTTTTCTAAAATAACATCTTCAGGATAAATTCCTTCAGTTTTATAAAAGTTTATAAAAGAATAAGCAAAAGTAACGATTTCGTCTCTTTTACGATATCCTAATTCCACTGCGATGTTTTTGATTAAAACTTTTTGATCTTCTTCGTCAAAAATTGTAAACGAAGTCGGATAATTTAAAACACCAATTTCGCTTCTTAAAAAACGAGCACAAAAACTATGAAAAGTTGAAAGTCTTAAATAATGTTTTTCTTTTGGAAGAAGCACCTGTGCTCTTTCTTTCATTTCATTCGCGGCTTTATTAGTGAAAGCGAACGCTAAAATGTTTTCAGGATAAACACCTAACTCATTAATTAAATAAGCTAGACGATATGTTAAAACTCTTGTCTTGCCACTACCTGCTCCTGCTACGACACGAACATATTGAGCTTTTGTAGTAACGGCAAGAAGTTGATTTTTATTTAAAATTTTTTTAAGTTTTTCATACATAAAAAGGAAATTACCTATGGTAATAGTGTATCATTATTTTACACAATTAACAATTTAATAATCTTTAATATGTATGAATTTAACTGGAATATATTTTTTCAAGAATTTTGTTTATCCCGGCTTCATTAAATGTTAAATTACTGTTTTTTATTACAATCAAAGAAGGATATCCTTTAATAAATAATGCTTCAATACTAGTTATTCCGATTGTTAATTCAGTATCAAATCCATATTTAATTTCATCACACTCTAAAACAAAATAAGTTTTAACTTTATCACATAAGGCATAAGTTATTATCTTATTTTTTATTTCAAAACAATGGCTACAAATTAGAGAATAAAAATAAACATAGTATTGTTTTTCTTTTTGATTAAATATGTCTTTATAGTAAATTGTTAAATGACTTATTTCATCATAATTGTAATTAATTTGTTTGTTAAAATTACATTCACTTTTTGTTTGTAATTGTTGTTTAAACAATAAAGAGATTAATAAATTAAATATAATAAAGGCTACTTTTTTCATTACTCATTTATAAGTAAATAATCGACTTATCTTAACTTATGTTAAAATGTTTTTAAGAATGATTACTAAAAAAGAAACACTAACACAAAACATAACATACATGGCCATCATGGCAGGCGTTAACGCTGTGTTTTCTTTAATCGCCGTGTTTTTCCCTATTCTTTCAGTTTTCTTAATGATTATCTTACCTTTAACTTCAACAATTGTTTTCTTATTTACTAAACATAAGTATTTCTTTATTTATGCTTTTGCTACAATTGCTCTATGTTTACTTATAACGATGTGGGATATGTCCTTTACAATATTCTATATTGTTCCTTCAATTATAACTGGTTATTTATTTGGTATTTTTCTTAAACATCAAATTCAAAGTATTTGGATTATTTTTATTACAAGTATTGTTCAAGCTTTGTTTTATACTTTAACAATTCCGTTAGTTAATTTTATTTTTGAAGTTGATTTGGTTAAAGTGTTTTTAAGTGCTTTTTTATTAAACGAATCAGTTCATATATTTGTTATTATCCCTAGCTTCTTCTTTTTACTTGCTCTAATTCAAATGAGCTTTTCACATTTAATTATTGCAAATGAAATTAATAAGTTTGGTTATGAATTAAATGAAGAAAAAATAAACATTAATCTTTTCTCGATTCTAAATATTGTTTTTCTATTACTTATTATTCCTTTTATCTTTTTTTATCCAAGCGCATCTTATTTATTTTTAATAATTAGTTTTTATTTTGCTTTTTATTTACTTTTTAATTCAACATCGTTTAGAAAATACGCTTTATTAATTATTTATTGTTTTGTTGGGTTTCTTTTTATTTTCTTATTTGCCTTTTTATTTCCTTTAATAGAAGCGCCTTTTGGCTTATTAATTTTAAGTTTTATACCTTTAAGTATTACAATTGTAAGTTTTATTAATAACTTATTGTTAAAACGTCATCTTAAAGATAAAATGAATAATACTATGGAGAAGGAAGAAGATGCTTAAGTTTTTTAAGTTTTTTGGCCAAGGTTTACTTTATACATTACTTTTGCCTTTTCTTTTAGCCTTTTTAGCGCTTTTTGCTGTATATAGTGTTTTGATTATGGTCTTTTACTTTTTTAAGATGATTATTTTGTTTTTTGCAGGTAGAAATATATTTAAAGATTTCCCTGAAGACATTGAGGCAAAAGAAATTATTGAACAAGTAAGAAGTACAAAAGCCGAAAAAGAAGAAAAGGCTACTCAACAACCTCCTCCTCCTACATATGTTTTTCCTTTCCCGTCTCCTTATGGATTTTATCCTAATCCTAATCAACCCCCAATTGATCAAAAAGAAATCAAAGAAGTTGAATCCAAACCAATTGAAATAGATGAGGACAAAAAATAATGATTTATTTAGCTAAAATGTCCGAAGAAACAAAAAGAGTATTAATTGCATTAGCAATCATTATTCTTCTTATTTTTGTTTTAATTGGTTTAATTGGCACGGCGATTCGTCGTCTAGCTAAAAATCAAGGCTTACAAGTTGATACGTTTATGCATGATGTTGTAAAAACAAGAGTTGTTAAAACACCATTTAAGTTTCGACAACTCGCCTATCGAAAAAATCATCGTCTTTTATTTATGCAAGCTTGGGTGCCTTTTTTAATGCTTCTTATTTCTTTTGCTTTTTTAGTTGGATATATGGGGATTGCTAAACGTTGGGACTTTAATGTTTTTGATTATTATGGAACCGATGGAACAAATGGTGAAGGTTTTACAACACTATTTTTTATTTTTGATTTTAAAAACGCTCCTCGAACTGATTTCTTTGGGATGAGCATTGTATCGAATTGGCCACCTGTTTTAAATTCGCCCTATTTAGCTAAAGAAGCTTGGCCATCATATGTTTTTACGCCAATCTTTTTAGTTGGAGCAGTTTGGTTTTTAGTGTGTGTCGAAGCATATATGGCGAGACTTTATCGAATTTGGGTTTTGTCAAAGAAAGTCTTTATTAAAAAACTTGAAGATTATGATGCAGCAAAAAATCCACTTGATCCAGCTTCAACCTTAAACGAATAAATATTTATTGAAATAAGGAAATAATTATTTCGACAATTAAATAAATCACAACGCCAAAAAGAATAATATCAATTGCAATAAATAGACCAAAAAAGCGTCTGCTTGAACGAGCTTTTTGTAATTCTTTTTCTTCTTTAGTTAATTCTTGTTTTTCCATTGTTTTTAATATTTTAAAGCATTAGCAGAGCGAGGATAAGGTTGAACGTCGCGTATATTACTTACACCAGTAAGATACATAAGTAGACGATCAAAACCAATTCCAAAACCTGCTGAAGGAGTAAACCCATATTTACGTAAATCTAAATACCATTTTAATTCTGGTAAGAGATGCATTTGTTCCATTTTTTGTTTAAGGAGATCATAACGATGTTCACGTTGTGAACCTCCGACTAGTTCTCCAACATAAGGGACAAGAAGATCACACGCTGCAACAGTTTTATGATCATCGTTTAGATACATATAAAAAGCCTTTAAGTCTTTTGGATAATCAATTATAAAAACTGGACCTTTAATAATGTTTTCTGTTATATATCTTTCGTGTTCGGTTTGAAGGTCCATCCCCCACTTAATATCTTTATTTTCAAATTCATGTCCGTCTTTAACGGCTTTAGTTAGTACTTCAATTGCTTCGGTGTAAGTCATCTTTTTAAATTCACTTTCAACAATTGAAGTAAGACGTTCAATTAATGTCTTTGATTTATCAACAACATTATTAAAAAATTCCATTTCTAAAGGTGAATGTTCTAAAACACTTTCAATACAATATTTAATACAGTCTTCAATTAAATGCATATCATCTTCAAGATTGGCAAACGCCATTTCAGGTTCTATCATCCAAAATTCACTCGCGTGTCTTGGAGTGTTAGAATTTTCTGCTCTAAAAGTTGGACCAAAGGTATAAACATCTCTAAACGACATTGCAAAGGGCTCAACGTGAAGTTGTCCACTAACAGTTAAAATTGCGTCTTTACCAAAAAACTCATTAGTTCTTTTTTCGCCTGTCACAACATTAAAAACTTCTCCTGCTCCTTCAGCATCACTTCCCGTAATAATTGGTGTATGGACATACATAAAGTTTCTTTCTTGAAAGAAATGATGAATCGCCATAGTTAATGTATTACGAACTCTAAACAAAGCATTAAATAAATTAGCTCTTGGTCTAAGATGAGCAATTTCACGTAAGAATTCAGGAGTATGGTATTTCTTTTGCAGAGGATAATCTTCAGAACATTCATTAACGACTTCTAAATATTTAAGATGAACTTCAAAAGGTTGTTTAGCATCAGGCGTTAAAGTAAATTTACCAACAATACGAATTGAAGAACCGACTTTTAATTTTGAAACTTCACTAAAGTTTTCTAATTCTTTTTTATCATAAACAAGCTGGATTCCTCGAAAGTTTGTTCCATCATTAAAATCAATAAATCCAACTTCCTTGGAGACGCGATTACCTCTAATCCACCCCTCTAAATATAAATCTTTTTTTAGCTCTTTTAAAAGTTCTTCATCTTTACTATAGAAAAAGGCATATAAGTCATAAATTGTAATACTAAGAGGTTCCATATTTCAGCTCCCAAATTTTGTCTTTTTAATTATAACAATTAAATAAGAAAAACTCATTATATTCAATATTTTATATTTCTAGCAAAGGCCAGCAACATTTTATCGTTTAATGTAATTTTATACTTACAAACATTATTAATAAAAGGTATGGATAAAATTAGTAATAATACAAGCACTTCACCTAATATAACAAGGGTTGTCTTTGTAATGAATATTATTGGAGAAACAATTAAAGTTACTAATAAAATAATAGCCACACTATACAAAAAAGTTTGTAATGAATATTTTTTATTAATTTGTTTATTCTTCTTAGCAAAAAATAAAGAAATAATTAAAAACGAGATTATTGTGCTTCCACCGATAATAAAAATTAAAAGCTCTTGAAATAATATATAAGCAAATAAGACTCCAAAACCAACAATAATATTTATTACAAATAAAAACCAAAAGAGAAATTCTTTTCTTTTTATTCTTATTTTATAAATTTGATGGGTAGTAATAGGAACACTAATCAATAAAATTAAAGTTAACCCACCATACAATAAATAATTAATTAATTCATAATTTTGTTCTTTAAAAAACGCAAAAACAAAAGCAAAAGCAATTGTTAAAATCAAAGTTGAATATAATGTAACTTTTCTAACAAAGACAAAAATGTTTTCTTTATCATATATTTTTTCTACTTGTTCTGCGCTTTCAACAATTTTATTATTAACTTCTGGTCTTCTTTGATGATAAAGCCAAGAAAGAGAAGGAAGGGCAACCAGGGCAGTTGTAACCATCCCTTCAATTGTTGGATCAAACAATGTTGATGTTTCCACCAATGTGTAAATTAAAAAAGCAACTAAGACAAGAATGGACGGAAAACCAATCTTTATATTTTTAATTGCAACATAAATAATTACACCAATTAAAGCAATTAAACCTAACAAATAAATAACTAAACCAATAACTCCAAATTGACCAAATATTTCGAGAAAACCATTATGAGAAAAAGCCGTTAAAAGAGGAGTTGGGTTCGTTATATCATACATATATAAAGCTAATGTATCATTAAAAATTCTAGGCCCTCTCCCGAAAAAGAAATAATTACCAAACATGATTTCGCTTGTTTTATTCCAAATAGTTGATCTTGAAGAAAAGGTCCTTGGTCCTAACTTAATAAAATAATCATTTACAAATCGTCTCGATTCACTTAAAAATGATAAATTTTCTAAACCTGGAAAGGGAATTAGAAGAAAAAGATAGCTAACCACAGCAATAATTAGAAAAAGATAAATAAAATTCCTTATTTTGTGTTTCTTGAAAGTAACAGTCATTCTATAAATAAAATTAGCGATATATGTGATTAAAGCGATACCAATCGCTGCTTTCGAAAAAGTAAAAAGCATATTAATGACAATAAACAGCAATAATATATGATTGTACCATTTGGGCGACAAGGAGATTATGTAGTATAGCGCAAACGTACCAAGCATAAGCATTAAGGCATACATGTTTCGATTAAATAAAAATGACATTGGGTATTCGTAACCTACCAAACCATTGTTATATAAATGAATATAAGCATCTTTATCAAGAAAGTAACTAGCAAAAATCGATACTAATGAAACAAGTACAACTGCATAAAGTAAAAATAGCAAATATCTCTTAAAACTAATTAATCTTGGAAAAATTGCAATTAAAAAATATGCCGCAATCAAAGCAACAAAAAGAAATAAAAAACTATGGAGTTTATCTTGATTAGTAACAATAAATTCTCTTACAATTGTTGTTTCTACACCCGAAATTTTTTCGATTGTAGAAAAGTTCTGAATATTGGGTGTTAAAACTAAGGCGATAACACCGCTAATACCAAGTATAAATAATATTATTATTAGCCAAATATTCGGCTTATATTCATTGTATTTGTATTCATTATAAAAATAATATCCAACTAATATTAAAATACCCGTGAATAAAAGTAAGTATTCAACTGTGGAAAAAGTTCTTTGAAAATTGACTTTATCGAATAAAACAACATTTTCAGCAAAATATCCTATAAGAATTAAAATGATCCAAAAGATTATATGACATGTTAAGTTTCTTTTTTTAAGTGACATTTATTTTAATTTCTAATTAACAACGTTATTTTAACATTTATAAGAGATGGGGAGTTAATTAAATTAAAGTCCTTAGTCATATGAGACATTTAACAACCCTACAAAAAACAATTATTATCACAAGTGTATTTACTGGGTAGTACATTGTTTTTGTTAAAAACTTTTTGATATTTTTATAGTATTACTTTCAAATTAAAACTTTAAAAAATCTTCAATATGCCAATTAGGATCAACACTAATCGAAAGAGGGGCAAAAACTTCTTTTTCATATAATCTTTCAGCAAGTTTAGCAATCATTGCTGCGTTATCTGTCGTAGCCCATAAAGGAGGAATAATAACTTCAATATTTGTATCTTTAAAATGATTGCTTACTTGTTCACGTAAATATGAATTAGCAGAGACGCCTCCTGCTAATACAACTTGGCGAACTTTAAAATCTTCGGCAGCTTGAATTGTTTTACTTACAATCATATTAATAGCAACATCTTGAAATGATTTAGTTAAATTAGGAATATTTATTTTTTCATTAGTTTGTCTAAGTTTGTGAACAAGATTTACTACTGCTGTTTTAAGGCCTGAATAAGAAAAGTCATAATTAGAGTTTTTTAAAGGTGTTGGTAGTTTATATGTTGGTTGGCCTTTTTTTGCAAGCTTATCGATGATAGGTCCACCTGGATAACCTAAATCTAAAACACGAGCTACTTTATCAAAACATTCCCCGACTGCATCATCTTTAGTTTCTCCTATGACTTTAAAGGATAAATGTTTGTCCATAAAAACAAGTTCTGTATTACCACCTGAAACAACACTACATAAAAGTGGAAACTTTAAAGGCTCATTAAATTCATTCGCGTAAATATGTGCAGCTAGATGATGAACAGGGATTAATGGTTTGTTGTAAGTTAAAGCAAGTGTTTTTGCTACTTGCATACCAACATGAAGTGCACCGATTAAGCCAGGACCTCTTGTAAAAGCAAAAGCATCTATTTCTTCTAATTTAATATTTGCTTTATCAAGAGCGTCTTTTAAAACAAAAAGAATATTTTCATTATGAAGACGCGCTGCCATTTCTGGCATTACTCCACCGAAAGTTTGATGCATAGCAATTTGCGATGAAACGATGTTACTTGAAAGAACACCGTCTTTTGTTATCGCAATTGCGGTTTCATCACAACTTGTTTCAATCGCTAAAATAGTCGCCATTTAAAGTAATCTCCTAATCATATAGTAAGCATCTTCACCGTCTTGATAATATTGAGGCTTTGTCGTAACTATTTCAAAATGGTGTTTCTTATAAAAGTTAATCGCAGCAATATTACTTACTCTAACTTCAAGTGTAACTACTTCTATAGTCTCATCATGAATTTCTAATAAGTGTTTAATCATCTGATTCATAAGTAAACTTGCATAATTTAATTTTCGATATTCTTTTTTAATCGCAATTTTAGAAATACTCGCGGAATGAAAAGTAATCATAAAAACAAGATAACCAATTAAAAGCGAATCTTTTTCTAAAATATAAAGAACACTAAAAGGATTTTCATTTAATTCATATAAATAATGTTTTCTACTCCATTTATCCTTAAAAGATTCGTTTTCAATTAATAAAACGTTATCAAGATCACTTTCTTTCATTAAACGAATATTTACCTTGTTCATATTAAGTCCTTTAAATAAATTGGTTTTAAAAGAAAAATATCTTCACTTTGTTTAATGTTTTTTCTTGCTTCTAACATACCTAGTAAAACATTAGGCTGTTTGCCTTCTAAGTTTAAATACGAGGTATCACCACTAAGGACATAGTCAGGGTTTTTATTAATCCAATCTTTAACTTCTTCATTTGTCCAAATCGTATCTTTTATTATCGTTTTGTTATCTTCATCATAGATCGCTAAGTAGCTTCGATTTGAACGTGCGTTAATAAGAGATATTGTTTTTACTCCTTTAATTTTTTGACTTAATAAAGTAGAAATTGAATATAAAGGAATGCTTAAAGAAAAGGCCAAAGTTTTAGCGATTGTTAAAGCAATACGAATGCCTGTATAAGAACCAGGTCCAATTGTGACAACAATTTCTTTTAGACTTTTAATATCGATGTTATTTCTTTTTAAAAGGTTATGGATTTCCACCACCATTAATTCACTTTGTTTTTTATTTGCTAAATAATATATAAAATCAATTAATTGGTTGTCTTTAACTAAACCAACATTTAATTCCATATTAGCGCTATCTAAATATAAACTATACATTTTTATATCCTTGGAGTTTTGTTATAAGACAGTTTGCTTGTTCTCCATATGCTTTAAATGTGAATTGTCGAGATAATGGAGTTAATACTTCTATTTCAACACTCAAATGATTAGTAGGTATTAATTCTTTAATATAATCTGGCCATTCAATAAGCGTCACTCCATCACCTTCAATATATTCTTCTAGGCCTAATTCAATAAATTCATCTTCAAGACGATAAGCATCAATATGGTATAAGGATAGTGGCTCATAAAAGTAACACTTTAAAATGTTAAAGGTTGGTGAAATAACTCTCTCAGTTATATTTAATCCTTTAGCAAAACCTTTAACAAAAGTTGTTTTGCCTGAACCTAGCGGTCCTTTTAAAGTAATAACTAAACCAAAATAAGCAAACATTGCTAAAAAAGAAGCTAGAGCTAATGTTTGTCCTTCTTTTCTTGTTATTAAAGCATGTTCCATAAGTGTTTTTTTCTAACGTAAGCATTATAACAAACTTTAATAATTATTGTATAATGATTAAGATATGAAACGCGTAATTATTATCGGTGGCGGACCGATTGGCTTATATTTAGCAAAAAAACTTGAGGAAAATAATCTTTCATATTTACTTTTAGAAGCAAGCGAAATATTAGGTGGACAATTAAGTATGATTTATCCAGAAAAAGTAATCGCTGATTTAAAAGAATATAAACCACTTATAGCTAAACATTATGTTGAAGAAGCAATAAGACAAATTAATTTGGACAACGTTGTTTTGAATGAAGAAGTAATAAGTATTGATGTTAAAGAAAATCATGTTGAAGTTATAAGTAAAAACGAACATGTATATTTAGGTGAATATGTTATTATTGCTACTGGTCTAGGGTTTTATAAACCAAAACCCTTAGGTTTAGAAAACGAACATCTTTATGAAAATATTTTATATTATTTAAAAGACTATCATTTCCTAGAAAATAAAAGAGTCGCTATCTTTGGTGGAGGTGACTCCGCACTTGATTGGGCTAAACAAATCTCACAAGTAACAAATCATATAACTTTAATTCATCGCCGAAGTGAATTTCGCGGCAATGTAAACACAATTAGAAATATAAACTCTATTGATATTAAAACACCTTACGTTCCTGAATCTTTAATTAGTGAAGATAACAAATTAGTAGGTGTCAAAATTAAAAATATTAATGATGAAAGTTTTCTTGAATTAGAAGTTGATTATATTTTAGTTAACTTTGGCAGTTTACCAACCAAAGTTTCTTTTGATGTTCCTACTTCTAATCGAGGCGTCCTTTGTGATGAGTATCGTTGTGTTAAAAATCGCATCTATGTAGCAGGTGATGCGATTGGTAATGAAGGCAAAATTAAAAGAATTGAAGATGGTTATAAAGATGTTCATTTAATACTTAAAACTTTATTTAACGTCTAACGCTCGTAAAATTATTTTCAAAATCACTATAAATAGCTTTGATTTCTTCGTCAATAAAAGGAAATTGTTTTTCTTTAATCATTTGATAAATGTTTTTTACTGATGAAGCTAAGACGGCTTTTATGTCATCGCTATAGTCTAAAGAAAAAGCATGCTTTTCATATTCTTTTTGATCAAGAAGCTTTGTAAATCCATCAGGAAATAATTTAATATCTAAATCATAGTCAATATATTTAATTTTGTTTTGATGAACAATTGTTGGTGAAGCAATATTAATGTAATATGTCACTCCGTCGTTTTTAAGCATGGCAATAACATTAAGCCATTCTTGTTTAAAGAAAATAAAAATAGCAGGTTCTCGTGTATGCCATTTACGTCCATCGGCTTCAATAACACTTGCCCTAACTGAAATTAAAACTAAATAGTTAATATTATCTTCAATGACAAAACCGTGAGACCATGCACGATGGAGTTCGCCATTATGTTTATATGCTTGGATTTTTAACCAGCGTCCTTCATAACTCATTATTACACCCATTTTCCTAAGACAAAACTACTTTGTCGTCTTTTTAATTATAACATTAAAAAAGAAAGAATAAAAAAAATGTAAATTCATCAAAAGATTTGTTAAGTGATAAACTTAATGCAACAATCATAAATATTTTATAATTAAATTGGCTCTTTTTGCTATGTGTTTGTAGACCTATTTTGATACAAAGTGCACCCAAACTAAAATTTGCTCACCCCTATGTTTTTGCGCACCATTAAACCGATCACTTTGTTAGGTGGTTTTTAGTATATATATGTACATATATATATTCATGTCCATTATGTCTTCATAAACCACCGGGACTGTCCCAAAACCCCTCTTTTGCGACGACTTTCCTCTAATTGTTTTGATAGTTTAAAATCTAATTAGTGGCATTATAAGGCAAATTAATGCGATTATTCTTTCAAAAATGTAATTTTATAATTAAGAAAAAGATAGGTTTTGGGATAGTCCCCACTATTATTGAATAGATTATTGTAAGTTCTATTAAACCAATTTATATCTAAATCTCTTTTTCAAAAAACAATTCATGTCTTGTAGCTAAATCTCCCATAACATGAAATACTAATTTCCATCCGTTCTTTGCGTATTCATTTAACAGCTTTGTGACTTTTGAACTTCTTCTACATTTTTCATGTTTATAAGAATAACTTTTTTCTTGGCTTTCTTCCTTCTCGAAAATCATTTCATATCTAGTTGCTAAGTCACCCATAGCTACTGAAGAAAGCTTCCACCCGTTATTTGAATATTTATCCAGTATTTTCGTTACCCTTGAAGACAATCTGCATTTTTCATATTTGTATTCCATCATTTTTACTCTTTTTCTAATTTTTTCGTAGTTTTTTCATACCTTATTTTCTTTTTCTTTAATATTTATTTAAAGCATCTAAATCTAGCAAAAACTCTTTTAAACTAATAAGTAGAAATCCGTTATCATCATAATGAGCTCTAAAATTATCGTTAATTATTATAATTTTCTTAAATGAATCATTAATATTAATAAGCGATTTCTTTTCTTGCTCTTGTTTTTCTTTTGAAAGTATTTGATAAGCTGATTGAATGTAATATTTTATGTTACCTTTATTAACAACAAAATCAACTTCCAATTGTTTTCTTTTAAAGACACCATCAACATTCTCATTAATTTCAACAATTCCTACATCAACACTATATCCTAACATGATTAGTTGATTATAAATAATATTTTCCATTATGTGAGTTGGTTCTATTTGTCTAAAATTTAGTTTGGCATTTCTTACACCGATATCAGTATAATAATATTTTGAATTTGCTCCAATATACTTTCTACCTTTTATATCATATCTATTAGCTTCGTTTATAATAAATGCGTCTTTCAAATAACTTAAGTGTTTAGAAATTGTCTGGCTACCATATGTTATATTTAATTCACTTTTAAATGTTCTTTCAATATTATTTGCATTTGTAAATGAACCAATACTAGATGCGATTATAGCAGTTAGCTTATCTAACTCGTCGGTATTTCTAATATGATTTCTTTCGATTACATCAATTAAATAAGACTCAGTGAATAATTTTTTTAAATATACTTCTTTTTCTTCTTCAGACTCTATGCTGTAAATATTAGGAAGCCCGCCATAAATTTGATATATGTCATATAGTATCTCAAATGGCATATCAATAGTTTGTTTTATTTCATATAAGGATAACGGCATAACGTGTATTTGGTGCCCCCTTCCTCTAAACTCAGTTAATACGTCTTTAGATAACATTTTGGAATTACTCCCAGTCACATATACATCAACATTTGTTTTTCCTAAAAGTTCATTTAATATCTCATAAAAACCAATATAGTCATTTTTTAAATGAGGATTTTCAACTTTTTCTACATATTGTATTTCATCAATAAAAACATAGTTGACTTTATTTTCAAGTAAATTAGAATTAATATATTCCATTAAATCAAAAGGATTTCTATATTTTAAATTACTCAGAGAATCTAAATTGATTTTGATGATTTGATTTTGCATGACTTTATCCTCATTAATTAAATGATTATAAAATAATTCATTTAGAAGATATGATTTACCAACTCTTCTAACTCCTGTGATCACTTTAATCATTTTATTGCCCTTGCTTCTTATTAACTTATCCAAGTAATATCTTCTTTCAAAATACATTCTTATCTCCTTTTTTTGCAATAATTGCATTTTTTTCAATTACATTTTACAATAAAATAACTTTTTTACAACATTTATCTGATTTTTTTGCGATAATTGCAAAAAAAACAAATAAAAAGTCTGATAACAATAGCAACTACATTTGTTGCGTATCAAACCTATGCTTATCACTTGAAAGGAAGACAACTAAACCAAAGTAGTCTTTTTACTTCAAATGACTCCGGAAATTTACAAGCAATAATTCAAAAAATCCTATGCACAAATATCTAAATTTCTTATCAAATATTAACGTATTTATTCAATAGTCCTTTTCTTAAGAAGAAAAGAAAAAACACATTCCCATTTATTCAAGTGTTTCATTCCCATTTATTTAGATTTTATTTTCCTAAAAAACAATTAATAATGATTTAAATATCATCCACATCCTTTTTAATACAACTACTTTTGTAATGAGTATAAAATTAAACAAATTTATCTTTTAAATATTTGATTAAATTAACAACAAAATCTTTTGTAAGGTTGTTTTTATCAAGAGATGGATTATATTCAACAATATCAAACGAAACGACATTCATATTAGTAAAGAAATAATCAATAATTTGAAAAGCTTCAACAATATTTAAACCATCATCTACAGGTGTTGAAACTCCAGGTACAATAAGAGGATTCATCACATCTAAATCAAAAGAAATATGAACATCTTTAACTTTGTTAGATAAATATTCTTTTGCTTCTTGTAAAACTAAAAACAAGCCTTTTTCAATAATGTCTTCATAAGCATAATATTTAATCTTTTTTTCTTTCATTAATTCAAGCTCGAGCGGATCAATACTTCTCGTGCCAATAATAACGATATTTTCCGTTTTAATAAAATTCTTAAAAGGTAAGTTATTAATTAAGTCAGGATGTCCAATTCCTTGTAAAGCGCTTAATGGCATCCCGTGAAGATTACCACTCGGTGAAGTTTTATCAGTATTCATATCAGCGTGAGCATCAACCCAAATAACACCAAGATTAGTAACTTTAGAACTCACTCCTAAAATAGAGCCAAGAGCGACACTGTGATCGCCACCAATTGTAATTGGAGCGTAACCTTCTTTAATTGCTTTAGCAGTTTTACTTGCAAGTTTAAATGTATAATCTAAAACTTTATCTAAATTTTTTAAATTATTATTATTTGTTTTACTTTCGTTGTTGTTTGGTAAAACTACTTCTGCATCAATTAGAAAGTTTTTTAATAGAAGTGGAATTTGTTCAAACCCACTTTTACTGACACCCGCTCCTTGAGGGGCTATAAAAAAACGTGATTTCATATAACTATTCTTTTTTTGGTTTTGTATTTAAAGCGTAAATAAATTCAGAAAACTTTTCTAAATCTTCTTTATAGTTTTTTGTTGGCTTAGGATCAAAAGGATGTTCAAGTGGTAAAACCATTAAAGTATCGTCATAACCTGCACAAACGAATGTTTTTTCTTTTTGAATACTAATTGCAACATCAATTAAAACATCATCGGTTTTAATTTTCTTTAATGCAGACATAACTTGTTTAGTTAAAAACTTAGAAGCGGCGTCATTATTTGAATAAACCGCCATAACTTTATCATCACTAATAACATTTAAGTGTTCGATGTTTGTCGGAGGTAAAGATTTTTCATTACCTTTTAAATAAATAATAATTGGTTCCTCACCTTTATAAAGATTAGGAGCCATAAAATATTTACCAACAAAGACAGGTTTTAAACCTTTTTGCGCTTTAACTTGCCCGGCCGCGTCACAAACTTGAATCGTCATTTTTTTATACTCATAAGTTGTTAAGTTACGACTTCCAACTTGGACAACATCTTTATAAATATTATTTTCAATGAATTGAACTGGCTCGATTTTGTTTTCAACCGCCGATTTAACATCTTCATATTTGTTTTCATCAAAAATATACGATGTTGTATTATTATAAAAAACATCAAAATATGTTTTCATCTTACCGTTTAAATAACGTTTAATAATAAAGTTATAGCCAAGAATTAATAACAAAGACAAGGCAATTGAGCCAATTGTTAAATAAATACTTTTATCTAAGAAAATAAGCCAGCCAACAATAATTAAAGCTAAAGCGGCAATTGAAACAATCCACTTAATGACGTTTTGTGATTTATATTGTTTTAAAAATATTTCGCGAGCTTTTTCAATCTCAACAAATTGTTCTTCTTCATATGTTATTTCAGCTTGTACAAATAAAGGTTCTTCGATTTCTAAATCTTCAATAACCTCATCTTCTAAAGCTTCTCCTTCTTTTTCTTCTAACAAAGTTTCTTCTTCTAACTTATCTTTTAAATCTTTTTTTGACATGTTTTGACCTCCAAATAAAATAAATGGTACTTAATTATATTAACACATATTAAAAAAACATTAAGAATAAAGGTTATGAGGTTAATTACTTTTACTTTAAAGAATTAAAATGAAGACGAATAAAAGGCACATATAAAATTAAAAGAGCGGCAATGACGATAACCGCACTTGGTAATAAGTAAGTGACGTTATAAACAAAAGAAGCCCAAAAAGTATATTCGTAATAAACAATACCTGAAAGTGTCGCAAACATTAAGCGGGCTATAATAGCGACTAAAGCACCTATTACTAAAAACAAAGCACCTTTAATTGTAAAACGTTTATTATTTACATCTAAGATCAAAACTTTAAAAAAGCCAATTAAAGACATCGCTCCATAACCAAGTAAATAATCAATTGGATAATAAACAAAACCCCAACCATCTAAAATATTTGTTAAAAAGCCATAAATTACACCACTAGCAAGAAAACCTTTTAAAAGGCCATGACGGAGTGAAAAAAGAAGAAGCGGAACCATTGTTAAACTAATTGATCCCCCAGCTATCCCAACGCGAATCTTAAGGCCTGGTAAATCTAAAATAACAGCTAAAGCAATAAAAAGTGCCATTTCAACAATATCTCTTGTTTTAAAAGATTCTTTTTCTAAGGCGATTGAAAAAGTTAATAAAACATTTAAAAATCCTAAAATGATTAAAATGATTTGAATTGATTTAATTATTTCAAATAATGAGTCTTTATTAACATAAGTATTAAAATCATTTATAAATAAAAAGGCAAAACTAGAAAGAAGAAAAAGAAGAAAAGAAACTAACTCTAAATTTTTCTTTTTTACAAGTAATAAAAGTGAAGCAATACTTGGTAATAAAAAAGTTATGAAACTAAAAATATCAAAAGATGAATTAGATAAACCAAAAATAACTAAAAAAGCAAAATACTTTGTTCCTTCTATTTCATAAAGTGGTAAGAAAAGAAATAAAGTTAATAAAAAACCTAAGGCAATTGTTAATAGACGAATATATTTAAGATGCTTACTCATAAAAAAATCCTCCTACTAACGAGGAAGAAAATTTAAACGTTTTATTTTAGTTCCTACGCTAGCATTACCTAGATCAGGTGCGGTCTACTTTTATATAAAGTACTCTCAGCCTCAATTAGAAGCTCCCGTAAACATAATTATAACTTAATTAATTTTGCCAATCAATTGGCGTGACTCCTTTAGAAATTATGTTAAGTGACAAACTTAATGCAACAATCATAAATATTTTATAATTAAATTGGCTCCTGCTGCTATGAAAGGAGGAAAACTATGCCAAAGAAGCATTTTACTTTAAATGATCGCATAAATTTACA
>Ga0265293_10002536_pt1 | contig 36178 bp, 32 predicted proteins | sample Munlanlewell138R_FD_192505 | JGI IMG/M metagenome (GOLD analysis project Ga0265293, IMG submission 192505) | Leachate microbial communities from a municipal landfill in Southern Ontario, Canada - Leachate well 138R | ecosystem: Engineered > Solid waste > Landfill > Unclassified | place: Canada... | reverse complement strand
ACGTCGTGTACCAGCACGAGCAGGACGGCGTGTTACTCGCAGGAGACCTGTTCAAAGCGCGGAAGGGCGAACTTCATCACCTGGGGCACTTGTACTCCGTCGACCGTGGCCAGGCGGCGCGTAGCGAACGGATCCTGGAGCGCCTCGAACCGTCGCGCGTGGAGACGAGCCATGGCGGCAGCGCGTTGCTGGACGGGCGCTCCGAGTTTACGGTGCAAGAGTGACGTATAATGATGTGTCACATTGACGGAAGGGAGGCGGGCGACGATCATGACGAGCATCACAAGCGGGCAACGAAGCGCGGCGGCAAAGCGGGCGACCACCGTCTTCGCCGAGCGGCCATTCGAGTTCTCGGAGAGCGTCCGCGAGCGCCTGGGCGCCACCAACGAGCAGATGGCCGAGTACATCGGCGTCAGCTTCCGCACCTACCAGCGCCGCGCCCAAAGGGGCAGGCTCGAGGACGCAGAGTCGGCCAAGGTCGAGATGCTCGACTCCCTGCTCGACCTGGGCGAACGCGTGCTCGGCAGCGAAGCCAAGGCGCGCGAGTGGCTCACCTCGCCCGTTCTCTCGCTGGGCGGCGAGCGTCCCATCGACCTGCTCGAGACCGTCAAGGGCTACGAGCGAGTCAAGAACAAGCTGCTGCAGATCGAGTACGGAACCTACTAGCTTGCGGGCGTGGCGGATTTACCCGCATAGTGCCCCTTACGCCCGGGCGCCGGGCTTCGATCCGCTCGACGGGGCGGGCGGCCGGGTTGCCGCCAACCGCTGGAACGAACCGGGCCACCCCGTGCTATACGCGGCGGCCAACGCCAGCCTGGCCGCGCTCGAGACGATTGCCCACTTGGTTCAGCCCAGCGACTTCGGCGAGCGCACGCTTATCGAGATCGATCTGCCGGACGACGTCGAGACGGTGTCGGCGGAACAGCTCCTGCGGCTTCGCGAAGACGCCCCCGGTGACGACCCCGAGCTTCTCACGCGTGAGTACGGCACGGCGTGGTTACGCGAGAAACGGAGCCTGGCGTTACTCGCGCCCAGCTTCGTGATGCCTTATGACTTGAACGTGCTGATAAACCCGCTACATCCGAAGGCCGAACGCCTCGAGGTCATCAGGCAGGAGCGGGTGCGGCTGGATGCCAGGTTGACGGGTGGGCGTCAGCCATAGGTGTTACAGCCGTCAGGGCCGGCTTGGGCCGGCGGTGTTCGAGAAGGCACGTACCTTGAGGCGCGTGAACCCGTCAGGCTCCTGGGAGCACAGACTGCGGCCATGGGGCGACTGTCGCATCATCAGACAGCTTGTCGGCGGGAACCGAAACGGCTCCTTACTGGTCGAGCGCGACGGTGAGAAGCTAGTAGCCAAACGGGGCCCCCGTAGTACCGAAGCGATCAACTGGCATGAAGCGGTGCAGGGTGTCGCCCGGAGGATGGGCTTCGTGGTGCCAGGCTTCGTGCCTAGCAGGAGTGGTGAGTTGCTAGCGGGCGGGCTAACGTTGCCCTCTTGGATGAGGTGCCACTCTCGGGCCTGGACGGCCGCGTGAAGCGAATCCGGGTCGAGAGGGCACGTATGGCGTGGGAAGTGGCGGTGTCGTGGCGGATCGAGCCGGGGTACGCGCAGCGGTTGGCCGACGAATTGCGCTTCGGGTAAGCGTCCGAGCACGTGTTCGGACGCGGCCAACCGCATGCCATTAGCGAGTTGGGTGCGGCTCCGGTAGAAGCTGCAACCAGCGATGGTGCAACACCTGATTTAACTCAGGTTTAAGGGCTCTCGCCTTATCTGTAGGGCAGGAGGCGACCATGCGCACGACCCCTGGTAGGACGCTCATATTGCTAGCCATCCTGGCGTTGCCGCTTGCTGCGGCGGCACAACATCCGCTCGCCGGTGCATGGCAGGAGACGGAGATCGGTTTCCGGGTGATCTTCGAACAACAAGCTGACGGCCGGCTTACGGGAGTGTTGCAGGGTCAGGCCGCGCCCTTGCCGCTCAATATCGTCAGCGACCAGCGGAACGCCCAGGGCACATTCTTCCTGGACGGAGAGGTGCACGGCTTCGCGGCTCAGCTTCAGCCGGACGACACCACACTCCTCATCTGGCTGTTCCAGGTCGATGCAACGGGTCAGCCGCAACAAGGCTCGTATGAGCAGTACCAGGCTCACCGCATTCAAACTCCTCCGGCGGGAGGCGGGGTACCTTACCCGCCCGCGCCTCCGGACGCCAACCAACCTGGGATGCCCGGAGGAGGTGGGGGTTTGCCGCAACCAGCTGCCCCGCCCCAGCAGGCGATGCCCGGCAACCCGCTTGGGCAACAGCAGGGTGACATAACGGGCACTTGGCGAACCGAAGACCAGTTCGATGACGGTACGCCGTTCACGATCGAACTCAAGCTAGACGCCAGCGGCACTTGGCGGGTCGACTTCGTGGCGGAGGGACAACCGCTCGCGTACTTCGGCGGCCCCTACACCTTCTCGCAAGACGGGGTCTTGCAGTACCAGGAGACGAGTCGCTCTACTCAAGTCTGTTTCAGAGGTCAGTGCCAGGACAACCTGATGGCCGATAGCAGCGGGGCTGATCAGGTGTACTTTCAGGACGCCGACACGATCGTGGCCACGGATACTCAATCGGGCGAGCAGACGGTGTACCGCCGAAGCGCGGCTGCCGGCGGCAGCTCGCAGGTCCCGGGATTCGGCGTTCCGAGTGCGGCACCGCCGATGGCGCCGCCAGCTGGGGACGGCTTCCCGCCGCCGCCAGCTGGTGGTGGTTTCCCGCCGATGCCGCCTGCTGGTGGTGGTTTCCCGCCCGTGCCGCCTGCTGGTGGTGGTTTCCCGCCGGTGCCGCCAGCTGGTGGTGGTTTCCCGCCGGTGCCGGGGGCAAATCCGCTAGGAGGAGGTGCGCCGACCGCACCGGTGTCGGCCTCGAACCTAACGGGGGTGTGGCAGGCCGAACAGAAGATCGATGCCAGCCTGACGTTCACGGTGTTCTCTACCTTCGGAGCGAACGGCTCGTGGCGCCACGACTTCTCCCAAGATGGCAAGCCGGTGGCGTTCTACGAGGGGACTTTCACCGTCTCGCCGGAGGGCATGGTTCTGTTGCAGGTGACGAACCACTCGCCCCAGATGTGCGTGCGGGGTAGCTGCCAGCCCGCGAAGCCGGAGGACATCATCCGCACGTTCCGAGTCACGTTTCAGACTCCCGATACGTTCACGACGAGCGGTAAGAACTCACGCGGTGAAGAGGTACGACTCGCGTACCGGCGGGCCGGGCCGGCGGGTATGTAAAGAACAGGGCGTCCATCGTGACGCCGGGCTCTTTGCACCCGCTCATCTTCTGAACGAGTCCCGCCGATCGCCGCAACTCCGGTAGCCTGGTGGAAAAGGCCAGTCTTGGTCAAGGAGGAGTTGTCGAGTGAACGAGTTCGTTCTGGTACGGATCGGATTCCTGAAGGGCGAGAGCCATGCTCAGGTCGATCATGGGTACGTGAATGAGGTCGACATAAAGCGTGGGCGGAGCTTCTTCCGCGTGTTGGAGGTGCTTGGGGCCGCGGGGTTCAACATGGTCAACTTCGACGCTGAGGCGATCTTCGGTAGGGAGCAGTTCTACATCATGCTGCAGCGGCCAGTGAGGTCGGAAGATCGGTCTTTGGCTGAGGTCGTTAGCGAGGCCGCTAATGGATGACGCTGTGGCTCTCACCGGCGATAGTTCAGGTTCCACCGCTGTCCTTCGCGGTGCCATGCTTAAGAGTTGAGTCGAGGCCGACCATACTTCTTCTCGCGAAGGTACGGGCACGAATCGGAGCCGGTTCCAGGGTTGTCGAATGTGAAGAGCGTCGCTTCTGGTTGGTACCACGCCTTGGCGGTACTGACGGACGGCACCGTACAGGCCTGTGGAAGGAACAACTGGGGGCAGTTGGCCGATGAAGACCTTGCCGATCGGTACCGGCCGGCGCCGATTATCGGAATATCGAACGTCGTGAGCATGACACCAGCTATGGCCATTCGTTGGCTTTGCTGGAGGACGGCAGTCTGTGGGGCTGGGGAGAAAACGACTTTGGGCAAGTTGGGAACGGCACTGTGTCGCCACGGGAAACCAAGCCTGTACGAGTGAGCGGACTTTAGGCCACCGGCCTCAAGACCGGTTTGACACAGGTCCTAGTCCTAGATCTCACTGAGCGGGACCATGCGCCCCTTCGCTACGTCTTCCAAGCCGGCTTGAGCTTTGGCGAACGCGCCGTCGATGTCATCCAGCAACGCGGAGACGTTTCGCGGCGACGGATCTGCCTCGTCCAGGGCCGACGAGAGCAGAGCCCGCGCCAACGTGCCCGGGCTGACGTGAGTTCTGGCCGCCAGAATGCGCAGTTTCTCAGCGTATTCAGCGTCCAAGACGATATTGACGCGGCCAGACGAACTCGCCATGTGAACACGGTATCAAGTGACGACACAATCCGTGCTAGGCAGTGTCTCAGCGCAAGCCGCGGCGAGGAGGAGTTGCTATTGGTCGGCGACGTCGAAGAGTTGCTCTAGCGGGCGCCGGCGAGTCCGAAGACTGCTGTCGTCGAGTTCGCCCTTCAAGCGGTTCACGTCCAGGCACTTGCGGGCCTTCAGATCTCCGGTCAAACGGTCGAAGCTGCCCGCTCGGTGTCCCGATGACCGTAGCGGTTCTCCCCCGGGGTTCCAGGAGCGAACAACAGGACCAACGCCATCACGGCGTTCGCGAGCGGCACGAACGTCAGCAGGTACCACCAGCCACTCTTATCGAAGTCGTGCAACCGCCGGACGCCGTAGCTGACTACGGCAATGGAATAGGTGAGCAGTAGTCCAACGATAGCGAGTGAACCGCCGGCGCCGACATTCCCATAATCGTCAGCCCCGATACCAATGAACAATGAGATGACGAAGAAGATCACGCCCCAGATCACACCGAAACCGAAGTACTGAAGCCGCCCGATCCTGCCATCGAACCTGAAAGGATTGAAAGTGTCCATCGTGCCCTCCGTAACGCTATCTTGCGACCATGGTAGCGAAGCATGATGACGGTCTTCTTACATAGCTTGCTCATGTGTGTTAGTTCATCTTGCCGTTGATCGGCGGTGCAATGTCGCGTTCGGAGCACACAACGGTGGTAAGCGAAGATATCAGACATAGAGGTCCGGTCAACTCCGGAGAACATGCGGCGCCTCACGTTTCACGTGGCTGCACCGGTTACCTCCCCTCCAGCCCACCTGGCCGACGTTCAACGGAGCAAACCGTGCGCTGCTGAGCGGGTAGACAATGTTACCCGCACCCGCCCCTTCGTCCTACGGGAACGCTTCGGCCGCTCGGTGCATCTAACGGAATAGAGCGAGCGGCAACGAGGCATCAGGGCCTCGTGCAGGAGTTTCGTTCACTGGTCATTCCTAGACCCTGGAGGTTGTCGTGTTGCGTACTTTCACCCTAGAGCGGTTCCCCGCTCGGTTCCTAGCCATCTCGGCCGTAGCGGTCGCCGTCCTCTTTCTTGCGTTCGGCGCCCCTCATGCCCTTGCTCACAACGATCATCCTGCTGATGCCAGCCCGGTCATAGGCAGCGCCAGCGCGCTCTCGCTCAACAACGCCATGCGAGAACTGTGGGCGCAGCATATGGAGTGGACGTTTGCCGCGGTTACTGCGTTCGCGACGGAGTCGCCGTCGTTCGAGGCCACGGCGGAGCGGCTGATGAACAACCAGGTGGATATCGGTAACGCCATAAAGCCGTTCTACGGCGAAGATGCCGGCGCTGCCCTGACCGACCTGCTGCAGGCGCACATAGGCGCCGCCGTCGAAGTAGTGAAGGCGGCCAAGGCGGGAGACGCGGCGGCAACCGACGCGGCCATCGCCGTGGCTTACGCCAACGCTCAGGAGATCGCGGACTTCCTGGCGGGAGCGAACTCGTACTGGCCGCAGGCGACCGTGCGTGAGATGCTCAAGGGTCATATCGACACCACGCTCGTCTACGCCACGGCACTGCTCGAGGGCCGTTACGCGGAGGGGATCGCCGAGTACGGCAAGGCCGAAGCGCACATGATGATGCTGGCCGACGCGTTGACGAACGGTCTCATCGCGGCGTTTCCGGAGAGGTTCCTGGGCTGATAATGGGGGCGAGTACCGTTCTACCGCGGAGCCTGGGCTGGAGTGGCAACAAGGCTCGGATGGAGGCCATGCCCATCGTTTCTCAGACGCAAGCCTTGCGAACCCCTGTCGTCACGGAAGAGCCTGAAGCGGAGCTCGTCGCGCGCGCCGCTTCAGGTGATGAGGCAGCGTTCGAGACGATCATGCGCCGCCATAACCAACTACTGTTCCGCACGGCCCGCAGCATCCTCAAGAGCGACGAGGGGGCCGAGGAGGCTGTCCAGGATGCGTTCTTGCGCGCCTGGTTGGCGCTAGACTCGTTCCGAGCGGAAAGCAAACTCTCGACCTGGCTGGTGCGGATCGTCACCAACGAGGCTTTGGGCCGGCTGCGCCGCGCCAAAGTGCGCACCATCCCCCTGGAAGATGTCATGACTTCAAAGGATCCGAAGATGCAGTTGGCGCTGGCCGATGAACCCGGTGATGGCCCGGAGCAGTCGGCCCAGCGAGCCCAGGTTCGCGGCCTCATCGAGCAGCAGATCGACTTACTACCCGATGAGTTCCGCACCGTCTTCATGCTGAGGGAGGTGGAGGGGCTCAGCGCCAGGGACGTCGCCGAGGCCCTCGGGATACCGGTGGGCACGGTGCGCACCCGCGCCTTCCGCGCTCGCAAGCTTCTCCGAACGAGCCTCGCGGGCACGTTGGACGTCGGCCTGAACGGCGCATTCGCGTTCGACGGCGAGAGGTGCGACCGCATCGTCAAGACCGTCATCGAGCTACGCCGCCGGCTCGCGCAAGCTGGAGCCTAGAGCCGATCGGGCTCTGCCGCGGACCTACGACGATCGTGTAGCAAAGACTTGACCTCGCTCAGGTTCACGACCGGCAAGAAGCGCAGGAACACGAGGTACAGCGTGAAGAACAGGCCGAACGAGCCCGCGAAGAGCGCGTAGTCCCAGAACGTGGGCACGTAGATGTGCCACGAAGACGGCAGATAGTCGCGGCTGAGGCTGCCCACGATGATCATGAAGCTGTCGAACCACATACCCACGAGCACGATTATCGAGATGACGAGGAGGACACCTGGCTGCGTCCGGAAGCGGCGGAACCAGAGTGGCTGGATGGCGACGAAGGCCAGCAGGGCCAGCCAGAAGGCGAAGCCGTACGGCCCACTCACGCGACTGGCGGCAACGAACTGCTCTGCGGCACTCCCGCTGTAAGCCGCGTCGAAGAACTCCAGGGCGTGGCCGTATACGACGACCAGGCCAAGAGCGAGCATCAGCTTGGCGCAGTTGTTCAGGTGGGTGCTGGTTATGACCTGTTGGAGACCGAAAGCGCGGCGGATCGGGATGGCGAGGATGAGGACCATGGCGAAGCCCGTGAACATCGCGCCCGCAACGAAGTAGAGCGGCCCGGCCGTGTTGTGCCACCCGGGCACGCCGGCGAACGAGAAGTCGAAGTTGACGGTACTTTCCACCGACACCACCAGGGCCGTGCCGATGGCGGCCAAGAGGAGGTAAGAGCGCCGGTAGCGCTGCCAGTGTTTCGCCGAGCCGCACCAACCGAGCGACAGGAGACCGTAGGCAAGCCTGGCGGTGTTCGACCTGGCCCTATCGCGCAGCGTTGCCACGTCCGGCAATAGGCCGACGTACCAGAAGAGCGCCGAAACGATGGCGTAGGTCGGAATGGCGAAGAAGTCCCAAGCCAACGGACTGCGGAACTGAGGGAAGAGCCCGAAGGTATCCGGGTACGGCGCAAGCCAGTAGAACGCCCAGGGCCGACCCATGTGGAGGATCGGATAGATGCCCGCACACGTTACGGCGAACAGCGTCATCGCCTCCGCGAAGCGGTTGATCGAGCTGCGCCACTCCTGGCGCGTGAGTAGCAAGATGGCCGAGATGAGGGTGCCGGCGTGCGCGATGCCGATCCACCACACCAGGTTGATGATCGGGAAGCCCCAGGCAGAGGGGATGGTGTCGCCGAAGGAGCCGACGCCGACCGTGATGGTCTGGACGACGGCGACCAGGAAGAGCACCAGCAGGCTGCCCGAGATGGCGATGCCGATGAACCACCACCGTGGGGTGCGAGGATCGAGGACCGGCCCGTCGATCAGGTCGTCTATGTCGCGGTAGCCGAGTTCCGCTCCTAACACCGGCCCCGCCTCGAGGACGGGCGTGAGTTGCTGGCGCTGCCGCGCTTGGGATCCCTGCGCTGCTTCAGGCCACTGCCGCGAGGCAGATGCCTGCGCACCTTCAGGCCACCGCCGCGCGTCGGATGCCTGCCGCGCTTCGGATTCCTGCCGCGTTTCCTGCCCCAGCCTTGTCGCCTTACCCGTTAAGAGAGCTTCCCCCCGGCTCAACCGCGCCATGGTCTTCAATGATATTGACGCCGGCGGGTTCAGAAGGTGCAGGTGGGGATTCGGGCCACTCGCCCCGCAAAAGGTCCTTAGCAGGGCGACGAACCAAGCCGCGTGCTTCGATGTTCAGCAGGCCTTACACGCCGACGTGCGCGCTGCAAGGAGAACCAACTGGGCGTCGACTACTGCGCTCACACCTACACGCCGACGTGCGCGCTGCCAGGAGTTCGGCGCCCGCCGGCCGTGTACCCTGCGCCCATGGCCCATGACCCGCGGAAACACGAGGCCGATCTGCCCAGGGGTGAGGCCGACGCGGGCGGCCGGTCTGGCGGCACAACGGGCTGGGCCGCACCTTGGTTGGCCAAGGCACGGCGGCTAAAACCCGTGCGCGTGCTGCAGAACTACAGCCAGAACAGAGGACCACTCTTGGCTGCAGGGCTCTCGTTTCATGCCATCTTCGGGGCCTTCGCTTCCCTATGGATCGGCTTCTCGGTCGGCGGCCTACTTCTCGAGGCCCAACCGGCGCTGCGGGACGCCGTGTTCCAGTTCATCGACCGCGCCGTGCCTGGCCTGATCGACACCGGCTCCGGCGTTGGTGTCATCAGGCGCAGCGTCCTGCTCGAGGGGCGAGTGCTGAGTTGGACGGGGGCCGTTGCCTTGGTCGGGCTGTTACTCACCGCACTCGGGTGGCTGGCCTCAAGCCGTGCCGCCATACGCACGATCTTCAACCTACCCAGGCAGCAGGCGAATCCGCTCGTCCTGAGGCTGAAAGACGTCGGACTCGCCGTGGGGTTCGGCCTGGCGATCCTGGTGTCGGCTGGCCTGACGTTGGTCGCTACGCAGGCGCTAGGCCTGTTCCGCAATTACCTCGATTCGTCCATCGCCGAATTCGCGGCGCGCGTGGTCGGCCTCTTGGTGATGTTCCTCTTCGACGCGGCCGCACTCGCCACGCTGTTCCGGGTCCTAGCCGGCATCCGCATCTCCTCCAGGCGTCTGATCGGTGGTGTCCTCATCGGCGCCGCGGGCCTGGCCGTGCTCAAGATCCTCGGCGGACGCCTGTTCATAGGCGCCGGCCGCAACCCGCTACTCGCCTCTTTCGCAGCCATCGTCGGCCTGATGATCTGGTTCAACCTCGTCTCGCAGATCATCCTGATTGCCGCTTCCTGGATCGCCGTTGGTGCCCGCGACGAGGGAGTCGGCGTCGGTGAGGACGGCCCACCCGCGCCCAAGGGCCATGGTCGGGGCGGCTGAAGGGGCTAGCTTCACCGTCGCACCGTCGCCGTCGTGCCTTGGCGCCTTCGTGCCGTCGCGTCGTCGTGCCGTCGCGTGGTCGTGTCGACGTGCCGTCGCGGCGTCATGGCGACGTGCCGTCGCGCTGACGCGCTGTAGGAGCACTACTGCACTTGCTGGCCAGTGGCTTAGTCAGCGAGAGGGGATCTTCAACTCCCCAAGTTCGTCGAACACCGCACCTTGCTCGTACCCCGCCTGGTACGGCGGGAAACGCATGCCGTGGTCGCGCAGCTGTTTCCAGGTCTGCGTGACTCCGAGGGTGCCTACCTCTCGCGTCCGTTTGACGTCGTCCAGGTCGATGTGCTGAACGAAGAACGCCTCGCCCTCACCTGCGTGGTGGAGCACGTGGCCGTCCGGGTGGACGAGTGACGACCTGCCGCCACCCCATGAACCCACGGCGTTCACATCGAGGAAGAAGACCTGGTTGGTGATCGCGTGGGCCCGGCTCAGAACCGTCTCTAGCTCGCGGTCCTGGGTGGTGGTCAGAGTGGGGTGGAGGATGACCTCGGCCCCCATCCAGGCCAGTGTTCTGACCGTCTCGGGGAACCACATGTCGTAGCAGATCGAGAGGCCGAAGCGGCCCACGTTCGGCACGTCGAAGACCGTGTACTCGTTTCCCGGCGTGGACTCCGTCTCGTACGGGTACCACGGGAAGATCTTGCGGTAGCGAGCCACGATCTCGCCGTCCGGCGAGATGGCCACGGCCGTGTTGTAGACGGCGTCACCGTCGGTCTCGTACAGGGAGCCCGGCACCAGCCAGCGGCCGAGCCGCTTGGCCAGTTGGCACAGGTCGTCCGTGAGGGCCCCCGGGATGTCGGCCCGGCACGCTGACATCTCTCTAGGGGTAGGGGGACGCCCGAACTGCGCGGCCGCGGAGAGCGTCAGTTCGGGGTAGACGATCATGTCGACCCACGGGAACGCGTAGGCGATCTGGTGAGCCACTACGGACATCTTCTTGGCCGTCGCCTTGGGGTCCCAGGGCTCGACGGCCATCTGCACGGCAGCCAAGCCTAACGGACGACTCATCTACTTGCCTCGTTCAGAACGCTTTTCATCTGTACTCCTTAGGGTCGAACAGGTCTCGGAGAGCGTCACCAACGAGGTTGAAGCTCAACACGGACAAGAAGATCGCGATGCCGGGGAACGTGCTCGTCCACCAGGCGTTGCGCAGGAGGGCCCTACCGTCCTCGATCATCAGACCCCAGTCGGCGGCCGGCGGCTGGCTGCCGAGGCCGATGAAGGCGAGGCCAGTGGTCGCGAGGATGACGGTCCCCATGTCGAGAGACGCCTGCACCAGGATCGGCGTTACCGAATTGGGGAGGATGTGCCGGAACATTATCTTGGGCTCGCGTGCGCCCAGAGCGCGGGCGGCCTCCACGAACGCCTGGCGGCTCAGGGAGTGGGCCACACCACGAACCAGGCGCGTGTACCAGGGCCACCAGGAGACCGCCAAGGCGATGACTGCGTTCACGAGGCTTGGGCCCTGAAGGGCGACGATCGCCATGGCAAGCAGTAGTGACGGGAAGGCGAGGAAGAGGTCGCAGATCCGCATGATCACTTCGTCCACCCAACCCCCCGCCAGGCCGGCGATGGCACCGAGGGGTGCTCCGATTAGGACTGCCAGCAACACCACGATGAGCGGCGCTATGAGTGCCGGCCTTGCGCCGTAGATCAGGCGGCTCAAGACGTCGCGGCCAAGGCGGTCCGTGCCCATCACGAACTCCGCCGATGGAGGCTGCATGCGCGTGCTGACGGACGAGCGGCCTTCACCCATGGTGGGGTACGGGGCCAGCTGCGGCGCGAAAACGGCGACCAGCAGGAGAAGGAGCACGAAGAAGATCCCGAAAACGGCTAGCCAGTCACGCTTGAGGATCGCTAAGGCACGTTGCCAGGTGCTGCGTTGCGGCGCGAGCTCGTTGCCGGGCTCGGGCCCGCCGGCGTACTCGTTGCCGGAGTCGGGCCCGCCGGCGTACTCGTTTCCGCCCGCCCGCGCTTCGGGCATGGCTTCAGTGGCGGCGCTTGCGAGGCTGCCCGCGAACATGCGCCACGAGGCGCCAGTGACGCCTACCGGTCGGCGCCTCACGCCAACCGCATCCGCGGGTCGATCAGGGCTTGACAGGCGTCGACCACCAAGTTGGCCAGCACGTATCCAGCGGCCCCGAACAACGTCATTCCGAGGATCGACGGGTAATCGACGTTCAGGAACGATCGCACCGTGAACGAGCCCAGCCCGGGCCAGGCGAAGATGACCTCGACGTAGAACGTGCCCGTAAGCATGAAGGCCAGGGTCAGGCCGATCACCGTCAGCGTCGGGCCCACGGCGTTGCGCAAAGCGAAGTGGTTGAGGACGCGCCTCTCGGCCACCCCGTAAGCTCGCGCGGTTCGGATGTAGTCCTGCGAAACGACCTCGATCATGGCCGCGCGCGTCATGCGGGTGATGAGCCCGATCGGGTAGGCCGCCAACGTCAGAGCCGGCAGCACGATGTGGCGGAAGGCGTCGTAGAAGGCGACGAAATTGCCGGTCACGAGAGTGTCGAAGAGGTTGAGGCCGGTGATGGAGGTGATGGGCGCCGTGAACCGCAGGCTCCCGTCGACCCTTCCTGCCGCTGGAAGCCAGCCGAGAGCGTGGACGAACACGAGTTGAAGAAGCAGGCCCAGCCAGAAGGGGGGCAGCGAGACGCCCACCACGGTTGCCACCCGCACGATTGCCTCACCCAGCCTGCCCCGCATGCGGGTAGAGAGCACCCCAAGCGGGATGCCGACGATCACGGCCAGGAGCATCGCGACGCTCATCAGTTCGAGGGTGGCGGCCAGGCGCGACCCGAGCTCTTTCGTCACGGGCCTCTTGGTCGCGAGCGAGTTACCCAGGTCGCCTCGTGCCAGACCCTTGAGGAACTGGCCGTACTGCTCGATCAGGGGCTTGTCGAACCCGAACTTTGCGTTGATCTCTGCGATCTCGGCGGGACGCGCCCGCGGACCCAGGTACAAGGATGCCGGGTTCGACGGGATGATCCGAGTGAGCATGAAGACGATGGTCGCCACCCCGAACAGGACGAGGAGTGACAACATCAGGCGCCGCGTGATGAACTGGAGGAGACCCATCGGTTAATCAGTGGAAGGCGTGCGTCTCCCTGTTGCTCCTTGCAGGAGGAGACGCACGCCTTTGCCTCTCAGTTGGCGAGGTGCAGCGGGTAGAAGAAGGTCGCAAACGGATAGTTGACGTTGTACTCGTAACCCGCCAGGTAGGTGGGGATGGCGAACCAGCCGCCGTAGTCGAAGAAGAAGAGGCCGGGAGCCTCGTCGTAGACGATGTCCATGGCGTCTAAGTACAGCGCCTGGGCTGCGTCACGGTCCGTGCCGGTGAGCTTGATGGCCTCGTCTACGAGGTCGTCGAACTTGTCGTTCTTCCAGTAACTGAGGTTGAAGTAGGGGGCGTCGGAGCTGTGGAACATGGTCCAGAGGTTATCCGAACCGGCGTCCGAGATGGTCGGCCAGTAGAGGACGAGGAAGATGTCCTGGGCGTTCTCGGGATCGTCCTTGGCTACGGCCCACTGCTGGTTCCAAAGCAGCGGCTCGATCTCTATTTTGATGCCGATCTCGGCCAACCCGTCCGCGAGCACCGGGGCGAAGGCGCGCTCGATGGCGTTCTCGGCGGAGTAAGTGAGGTGCAGCGTGAAGCCGCCGCCCTCGTGACCGGCCTCGGCGAGCAGCGCCCTGGCCTTCTCGAGGTCTTGGTGGTACTGCGGGATCTCCTCCGACCAGGGGAAGATGCCTTGCGGTACCGGACCGCGGGCTTGACTGGCGAAGCCCTCCGCACCGACGGCGATGAGGTCGAGGTAGGGCACGGCGTAGGCGATCGCTTGGCGGACCCGCACATCGTCCAGGGGAGCGCGAAGCGTATTCAGGAAGCCGAGATAGCTGTAAGGCGTCACGACCGTCTGCACGTTGTAGGCGGGGTTATCCAAGATGGACTGGTAGGAAGTGACGGGCAGGCTCAGGGCGAGGTCTACCTCACCCGCCAGCAGCATCTGTTCCTGGAGCACGGCGTCTGAGACGATCCGGATGACGACGTTCTCGAAATGCTCGACGTCGCCCCACCCGCCCCAGTAGTCGGGGAAGGCGCGCAGCACGACCTCGGCGTCCGGCTGGTACTCGGCGAGCATGTAAGGCCCGGTTCCCGCCGCGATCCCGGCCTCGAAGTACGAGGCGTCCTCCTCGGCCGCGTCGAGGGCGGCGGGACTGACGATCCAGGCTCCGTTGGAAGAGGCGACCACCAGGTCGAGGGGCGTCGGATACTTGAGGTCGAACCTGACCGTGAGGTCATCGACGGCCACTATCTTGTCGACCGGTTCCCAGATGAACGCGGCGCCCCCGATGGCCTTGTGGCGCTCGATCGAACGGACTACCGCGTCGGCATCCATGGTCTCACCGTCGTGGAACTTCACGCCGTCACGCAGGTGGAACGTCCACGAGAGACCGTCGTCGGATAGCTCCCACGACGTAGCGAGCGCCGGCGTGAACTGTTCGTCAGAACCGGCAGCGTTGGCCCAGATCAGCGGTTCGTAGAGGTTGGCCATGTAGAAGGCCTCGGTGGAGAACGATAGGCTCGGGTCCCAAGTCGTTACGGCAGCAGTAGACGCGACTCTGAGCACGGTGCTCGACTGTGCCGATACGACACCCACGACCACCGCAGTGAAGACCAGTAATGCTAGGCGGACGAGCGTTGACGGCTTCCTCATATACAACCTCCTGCGACATCGTTGTCGGCGGGCAGCTGGCGTACGAACTTCGGTTGTCTGCTAAGCGCACCTTAGAGAATCCCGTTGGCAGACCGTTGGCAAACCGGGCCGCGAAGGCAGCCTGAGCTTGGCGTGGAGGGCCGCGTTAGACTTGCTGCGTGGCCATGCCCACCAAGTATGGGGTGCCTCGTTATACGGCATTCCGCGTCCCGCGGCCGCGGTTGTCGCGAGCAGCCTCGAAGGAAGCACGCCGCTCGGCCGTTCTGCTCGTCGCGCCGCCGGGGTACGGCAAGACAGTGCTGCTCGCAGAAGTCGTCGAGGAACTCGCGGATCCGCTCGTTTGGCTCCAGTTGGACGAGAACGATAACGATCCGATCGCCTTCGTCAGCGCCCTCTCCGAGGGAACGCGCCGCAGCTTCCCCGAGGTTGCCGAGCGTTTAGGGAGGCTCGACTTCACCGACACCAATGGGCATGGAGAGCGTCTGCTGGCGATGGTGATGAACGTCTTCGAAGACGTGGGTGTGGGCGCCTGGACGATGGTGATAGACGACCTGCACCTCATCGCCAACCCGCGGACCCTCGCTCTGGTCGCCAAGCTCGTCGAGTTCCCTCCGCCCGGTCTGGCACTGCTCATCGCCTCGCGTATCCAACCGTCACTCCCTCTCCACCGCTGGGTTGCGCAAGGCGCCATACGCCTCTTCGACATCGACGACTTGCGTTTCACACCCGAAGAGGCCCGTGCCTGGTTGCGCCGCGACCTTCCTGGACTGAGCGACGACGCTGTAGGGCAGCTACTCGAGCGCACGGAAGGCTGGGGTGCCGGGCTTTATCTGGCTAGTGGGTTGCTCTCGGGTGGCACGGATGGCAAGAGCCTGGCTGAGCGCCTCACGGGCTCCAACCCCGTGGTGGGTGGTTACCTGATGGACGAAGTCTTCGTGCGGCAAAGCGAGGAGCTGCAAGAGTTCCTGCTTTCGAGCGCGGTGCTACCCCAGTTCGATGCCGCCTCCTGCAGCGAGCTGCTTGGCATCACGCTCGCCCGTTGCGAACGACTCATCGACCAGCTCAAGCGGCAACAGGCCTTCTTGCAGCCGCTCGATGCCGAGGGGCGCTGGTACCGCTACCACTCGCTGTTCCAGGAGTTCTTGCTCGGACGGCTCACGCGCCAAGCCGGAAAACGCGCCGCCGAACTGCGGGTCGCTGCGGGCCACCTGGCGGAAACCAGGGGCCAGCTCGTGGCGGCGGTCGGCTTCTACCTCGAGGCAGACGACCGCGTGGCCGCCGCGAACCTACTCGAGAACGAGGGAATGGCCATACTCAACCAAGGTCGGGCGGAGGCCCTGCACCGCTGGCTCCAACAGTTAGGTGATGAGGTCGCAGTTTCCCCGCGGTTACAGCTGCTTCTCGGCCGTGTCCTAAGGCGTTTAGGCCGGCCCCAGGCCGCCAGTTCGGTACTCAAGGGCGTAGGGGACGAGGCCGATCCTCGAACGCTGAGCGCCGCGCGTACGGAGCTCGCCGCCATAGCCAGGTCGCAAGGCAACTACCGCGGCGCCGCGGACTGGGCCCGGCAGGCCGCCACGGCTGCCGGTGGCGACACCCTTCCGGGTTCGAGGGCGGCAGCGATGATCGAGCTTGCCAAATGCGAGGGCCACCTAAAGGGTATGGGCGTGGGCCGCCAGGTTGCCGAGCGTGCGCTCGAAGAGTTCGAGGAGGCCGGGTCCAACGGCCGCTCACAGCCGGGAGACAGCCGGCTGCGCGCGACCATGCTCGGCGAACTGGGCCAGATCTGCTGGTGGCATGGCGACATGGAGGCCGCCGTCGCGTACCTGAACGAGGCGCTCGGCGGGCTCGACGAACTCTCGGGCCTCCGCGCCGCGGATGTGCAGCTCGCGCTTGCGGTCCCGACGCTGTATCGCCACGGCCCCGACGCTGCTAGAAGGCATGCGGAATTCGCGCTCAGCACCTATCAGAGCCACGAAGCCAAAGAGAGGATCCCAGCCGCCTACGCCGTGCTCGGGAACGTCTACACGAGGGCGGGGGACCTGGACCGCGCCGAGGCTTTGCTGCGCTCCGCGATAGCCCTTGCCGATGAGATCGACGGCGCCAGTTACGACCGACTGATGGCCGCTGGGTACCTCGCGCACGTGCTCGAGCTGCAGGGCCGGATCATGGAGGCGGCTCAGATCGCCACCGAGGCGCTGTGGGCGTTCGAAGGTGAACCCGGCTGTTACGAGGCCTACGTCTGCCGCAGCGTGCTCGCCGACACCCACCTGGGCGCGGGACGCTGGCAGGAGGCCAAGCAGATCTTCATGGACCTGGCCGTGCTCGGAGAGCAGCGGCATTACCGGATTCCGTTGGCGATGGTCTACTTTGGGCTCGCCTACATCGAACTCGAGCGGGGAACGGAGCAGGCCGGGATCGAACTGGCGGAGCGCGCGTTCGACATGCTTGCTCCCAGCCACGCTTGGCAGTTGATAGTCGACCAAGGGCAGCGCGCGCAGCGGGTGCTCGAGGCCCTGCGGCCCATCAGACCGTCCGACCCTTTCATCGAGCGCGTCGCCATCGGTCTTGTCCAGTCTCCAGCGGCCGTTCACCCGCGGGTCCGCGCCAGCAAAGCGGACTCGCTGCATGCTGACGTCGAGGTGGAGTTGCTCGGTGAACTCCGCGTGGTGGTCAACGGTAGAGAAGTTCCCGCCCGCGCGTTCGAATCCTCGAAGGCGCGTGACTTGCTTGCCTACCTGGTGGTGCGGCGGGGTGAGACGGTCACGTTGGATTCCGCCCTGGCGGACCTGTGGCCCGAGGAGCCGAACAGGGCGAAGACGGCGCTCCACACGGCGCTCTACCGTCTAAGGAAGGCACTCAAGTGTGGTTCGGACGACCGCACGCGCTTCGTGTTCGTCGAATCAGGCCGTTACCGACTGGACGCCGCTCGTTTCGATATCGACATCGACCGCTTCGAGAGCCTCAGCGCACAAGCCCGTGAATCGCCGCCCGAGCGGCAGAAAGCGCTGCTGACCCAGGCCCTCGGGTTGGTGAGCGGGGAAGTGCTGGCAGGGTTGGACTACTCGTGGGCCGCACCGTTTCGCTCCAACCTCACCCGCGCAATCAGCCGCAACCTCCGGCGCCTCTGCGAACTCCATCTCGCCGCCGGTGAACTCGAGGTAGCTCGGGCCGTATCTGAACGGTACGTCCGGCTCGACCCTTTCGACGAACGCGCTCACTTGTTGAACGTTCGAGTTCAACACGCACTTGGTGACCTGGTGGAAGCGGAGTTGACGTATCGGCGGCTTCGCGACCTGTTGGAACGAGAGATGGGTGTTGCCCCGACTGCGGAGACCGAGCGCCAGTACCGGACCCTGATGACGCAGGGGCCCCAGGAGTGACGCCCTCGCGGCGAGGTCCGCGCGAGAGCAAACTGCGGCTCAGGAGCACGCCGGCCACGAATGGGTGATCACCAGCTCACCCCCGCCTGGCTGCTGGTGGGGCTGAGCGGCAGCGTGGCCGGGGAACTGGTCAGCCGTGGGGGGCGCCTGGCTTTCCGGTCGGCAGACGAGGTTCTCTTCGACGCGACACTCGAGGCCGTGCGGCAGGTGCGCTTCCCCTGGTACTACTTCGGCGGCGGCGTCCACTTCACCGTCGAGGGCAGGCGTTACCGAGTGGGCTTCGTGCGGCCTACCTCGGAAGGCGGCGGCGTCCTGGACATCTCCGCGGGACGCCGGGCCAGGAGGGCTTGGAGGAAGGTGCTGCTGTAGAGGCCGGGGGTGGCCAGCCGTTCTGGCGTTGGCCCGGCGACTATCAGGCCGTTTGAGCCTCGTTCGCAGCCGCCTCGTTGGCAGCCGCTTCCTCGGCCGCCGCCGCTTGCGCGGCGACCTCCGCGTGCACTTCCTGCATGTCCAGCTCGCGAACCGCGGTGATGACCTCGTCCAGCTGTCGCGCATTCAAGGCACCGGGTTGGGCGAAAACCAGCACGTTCTCCCTGAACGCCATGAGCGTCGGGATAGAGCGAATCTGGAAGGCCCCTGCCAGCTCTTGCTGCGCCTCGGTGTCGACCTTGCCGAACACGACGTCGGGGTAACTTTCCGACGCCTTCTCGAAGATGGGTTCGAACATGCGGCAAGGACCGCACCACGAGGCCCAGAAGTCGAGGAACACGATGTCGCTCTCGGAAATGGTGGTATTGAAGTTCTCTGCTGTGATCTCTCGCGTAGCCATGGGCGGAGTATATCCCCCGGGGGTGTATTCGGCGAGTAGCGGGGATTGCGTTGGGTGTTACGCCACCCCAGAAGTAAGCAAGACCGGCCACTACCCGCGAGTTGGCGGCCGGAAGGGCCGCCAACTCGAATCGATCTGTCCGCTGGCTCTAGCTACTAGCGCTCGTGGAACGTCAGCGAGCCGCCGTGGGTGTCCGCATTCTGCGCCCACGCGAAGCGCGCGGTTGGGGTGATGGAGAGTACGGGCCCGGCAGCGTCGGGGTTAGGGAGTCGCACGATCACGGAGGGTACGTTGGCCAACACTGAGGCGGACGCCACCCAAAGGCTTCCCGAGCTGTCGAAGCCGATCATCGACGTGTTGGGTATGGCTTCGCCGGCAACGTGGATTGCGGCGGAGGGGGTGACGACGGTGTCGCCGGTGGTTATGGCGTACGGGTCGTCGAACCGCGCAACGCTGACCTGCCCGCGGTTACCAACGTAGAGCCGCCCCACGGCGTCCATGGCCAGACTCGCGGGGTTACGCACGGCGCTGAGGTCGCCGTCGCCGAAGTTGACGGAAGCGAACTGTTGGTCGGGAACGAAGTCCGCATGTGTACCCGTGAGGTCGGCGGGGTCGTCGATGCGGCTGACCGTCCAATCGAAGAGGTCCGTTACCCAGAGGTTGCCTTGCTTGTCCAGCAGGAGGCCGTCCAAGTAGTTATAGCGAAAGATGGTGCTCGTCGACGAGCGGAAGTCCAGGATGGCCGCCGCATCGAGCACCGTATCCCCAACTGCGCTGGAGACGCCGGCCAGCTTCACCATGCGGTTGGCAACGGGGCTCGACGGGATGGTACCGCGGCGGTCGACGACCCAAAGGTCACCGTTGGCCGCGAACGCCATGGTCAGCGGCTCCAGCAACGCGGGGCTGGTGATGACGGCTGCCGGGGAGGGGTTGCCCGAACCAAGTGCGGTGCTCGCGTCGTAGACGAGGATCTTCCCGCCGCTCCAGTCGGAGACGTAGATCCGGCCGTCAGGGCCGAAAATCGCCGCTCCGATGGAGCCACCAGCCCCGATGGCGAAGCTGGCAGTCGTGTTACGAGCCAGATCGGCTGGGTCGGCTGCCGCGCTCAGTACCTCCACGCGGTTGGTCGACGAGTTGGCCACCAGCACGAAGAGGTGCTGAGCCTCCGGTTGTGGGGCAGCCCCACCGCACGAAGTTAACGCGATGCTTCCGGCGACGACGAAGGCCATACACCAGGCCCAGATATGTTTGATAGAGCGTGAATCCATTTCTCGTGACATCAGTTCACCTTTCCTCGAGCATTGCGTTGTTGCGGGTCACACCGTAGATGCGGGGCGTTTAAATGCAACTTAAATGGCGGTGGGTTGGAGACGTCTGATGAGTGCGCTGGCGGGGGTAACCTGCAACTGCGACCTCTCCTCCCAGGACACTATTCCGTGGCAAGTGGTTCGGTTGCCGGGTAGGCTGCCGGGGTAGCCACCGGGGCGTCAGGCTCCCTAAGGTGCGACGCGGCAGAGCGCCGTTACGAGAAAGGGCTGCATGTCGAATCCAGTGGTGGCATTCCTCGCCGGCACCGGCGTCTTGTTCGGCTACTACCTGCTGATGGTCGGGCTGGTGCCCGTCTTGTTGTTGTCGTTGACGTCAATTCCCCGTGAGCTTGCCCGCAAGCTGCACCACGTCTTCTACGGGTTCTCGATCTTCATCCTGCTCGAGGGTTTCGGGACCTGGTACCTGGCGGTCCTCGCGGCCGGCACCTTGATCGTCGTGGCGTACCCGGTGCTGCGGGTTCTCGAGCGGCAACCGTTCTTCGAGGGCAGCTTCGCGCATCGCAAGGGTGACCCGGGCGATTTCCGGCGGCAGATGGTGCACGTGCAGCTCACCTTCGCGCTGCTGCTGGCCTTGACTTGGGGTGTTCTCGGGCCCGAGTTCCGCTACCTGGCGGCGGCGGCGGTAATGGCTTGGACCTTCGGCGACGCGGCCGCGGCGCTGTTCGGGAAGGCCTTCGGTAAGAACAGGATCGAACACCAACTGGTCGATGAGGGCAAGACCCACGAGGGCAGCGCGTCGATGACTGCTTTCGCCTTCGTTGCAATCTTCCTGACACTCTGGCTTTACGGCGGCGTGCCCTGGTGGGCCTCCGGCGTGGCGGCGCTCGTGGTGGCGCCGTTGGCTACCGGTATCGAGGCGATCTCTCCGGCAGGCACCGACACCGTGACGGTGCCCCTCGTGAGCGCCGCGGCGCTGTATCCACTCCTGAGCTTGCTCGAGTGGTTTGCGGGTCGCGCTTGAGACCGCTGGACGGCGAGACGCGCGCGCGCGAGAAGACGCTGCGGGCTGCCGTTCTTCTAAGCGTTTGGGCGCCGTTCGCGACCTTCGTGGCGCTGTTGCTCGGGCGCTCCACGACCCAGGCTGCCGACTTCGTGCGACGAACTGTCGAGTTCGGCGCCGTACTCGGCTCATGGTTGGCCTTCCGGCGCGTACAGCGCGTTTCTGACGCCGAACGCAGGCAGATCGAGAGGTCTGTGAGAGTGGTCGTGGGCGTTGCCTTGCTGTTATCGGCACTGGCTATCTTGGTGCTGGCCGTCGTCAAGTGGCTCAAGCCCACTCCGACCGGCAACGTCGTCCTCGGCTTCGTGATCGCTGCGCTGGGCGCCGGGGTCAACGCCTGGTTCTGGGCACGCTACGAACGCTTCGAGCGCCAGGAGCGCTCGCCCATCGTTACCGCGCAGGCGCGGCTGTACCGCGCCAAGACCCTCGTCGACGTGGCCGTGCTGGTGGCGTTGGGCTCATTGTGGATCTTCGGCGACAACACCGTCGGGCACGTGATCGACCTGGCCGGCTCCGTGGTCGTGGCCCTGTACCTGGCCTGGAGCTCCTACGGGCAGCTGACCCATGCCGACGCCACCCCCGTGTTGCGCGATCATGGGGCTTCGGAGTGACCCCGACTCGTTTCCAGTTCCTCGTTCGGGGCAAGCCTCACCAGAGCCAGCAGGCGCCGCCCGGCCGCAGGCCGACTGCCACGGCGGCGCCCGGCTGCCAGGTGGGGGCCGTACTCCCGCTCGCCACGTACTCGGCCAGGTCGAGCGGCAGGTCCACCAACCACGGTTCGGGCACGCCCTCGAGCGCCAACCAGTACCGCTGGAATGCGCCGTAGAAGCCGCTCGAGACTACTTTCGCCTTCACTTGCCAGGCTCCCGGCGCGGCGAAGGTGTCCGCGGGGCCCACGAGTACGTGTTCGGGGCGGACCATGGCGAGACCGGCGCTGCCGGTTGCGGGTTGGCGTTCGTCGGGCAGACACACTACCAGCGGCTGCCCCACCGCCGTCGCGGTAACGGAACCGTTCGTGGTGGTGCTCACGGCCTGGACCGGCAAGAGGTTTGCCTGCCCCACGAACTCCGCCACGAAGCGGTTGGTGGGCCGCTGGTACACCGCCTCCGGCGCGCCGACCTGTTGGCCGCGGCCATGGTCCATGACGACCACCTGGTCCGACAACGACAGCGCCTCCTCCTGATCGTGGGTGACGTAGATGGTCGTTATGCCGAGTTGCCGTTGCAACTCCTTGAGCTCGGCGCGCAGCCGCAGCCGCAGTTTCGCGTCGAGGTTGGAGAGGGGCTCGTCCATGAGCAGCACCTCGGGCTCCAGCACTATGACCCGCCCCAGCGCCACGCGCTGCTGTTGGCCGCCCGACAACTCGTGCGGGAAGCGCCGGCCGAGGGCGTCGAGGCCCAGTAGTTCCAGCGCTCGCTGCACGCGCTCGACCCTCTCGGCCTTCCCCATGCGCCGCATGCGCAGCCCGTAGCCCACGTTGGCCCGCACGTTCATGTGAGGGAAGAGGGCGTAGTCCTGGAACACCAGGCCAACGCCGCGCAGGTTGGGCGGCCGTCCCACCTGGTCGACGCCGGCTATGACGACGCTGCCCGCGTCCGGCTCCACGAACCCGGCCACGATGCGCAGCACCGTCGTCTTGCCGCACCCGCTAGGGCCAAGCAAAGTGGTGAAGCTGCCGCGCGGCACGCTCAGCGAGAAGTCGGCCACCGCGGTGGTGGCGCCGAACGCCTTGTGCAGCCCGGTCAGCTCGACGTGGGCGGCTCCCTCAACCGCCGGCACGCGAGAACTCCAGTTGCTTGAGCGACCTGCCGGTGATGAGGTAGAGAAGCGCGAGCGACAGCATGGTGACGATGATGAGCGCGGATGCCAGGGCCGCGGCCCGGCCCCAGCGCCCCTGATCAGCAAGGTTGAGGATGGTGACGGACGCCAGCGGCGTGTCGAACGACACCAGGAAGATGACCGTGCTCAACGTGCCTACCGATTGCACGAAGCAGAACACGAACGTGGCTACCAGGGCCTGCCGCACGAGTGGCGCCACGATGCTCGTGAGGGCCCGCAACCTCGAGGCTCCAAGGTTCGCCGCGCTCTCGTCGAGGGACGGCCGCAACTGATCGATGGCGGCGGCGCAGATCCGGTAACCCACCGGCAGGTACGAGACGGCCATGCCGATGACGATGATGGCGGCGGTTCCCGTGAGCTGGAAGGGCGGGGTGTTGAACGCCAGCACGAACGCTACCCCCATGAGGGTGCCCGGTATGGCGGCGGGTAGCAGGGTGGCCAGGTCGAGGCCGCGTCTTAGGGGCACCTTGGCGCGCTGCACGAGGTATGCCGCCAGCAGCGACAAGACGGTGCAGACGAGTGCGGCGGTGGCCGCGAAGCGCAGGCTGTTCCCGAGCCCGCCCACGTGCCCAAGCACGTACTTCGCGTGCTCGAACGTGGGGGTGAAGTCGACGCCCCACAGCTTGGTGAGGGCGCCCATGAGGACCACGCCTTGGCTCGCGGCAACGAAGAGCGTGACGAGCAGGCACACGGTGAACAGTGCCCAGCGGAGCCACGGCGCCACGGTGGGCGCGGGCAGGGACGAGGAGCGCCCGCCTACCGTGGCGAAGCGTTGTCGTGTGGCTGCCTGGACCCACTGCTGCGCGCCGAACAGCACGACGGCCGGCACCAACAAGACGAGACCGAGTGCGGCACTGGTGCCGAAGCTCGCCCAGCCGGTGAGCTGGGTGTAGACGGCGGTGGCCAGGACCTGGAAGCGACCACCCACCAGCATCGGGTTACCGAAGTCGCCGAGAACCCCGATCGAGATGAACAGCGCCGCGGCAAGCAGGCCGGGCGTGACGAGGGGCAAGGTGACGGTCCGAAGCACCTGGCCCCGGCCGGCGCCCAGGCCCCTGGCCGCCTGCTCCAGGCCCGGGTCGACGGCCAGGAAGGCGCTGCGCAGCACCAGGTACGCCACGGGGAAGAACGACAACGTCTGTGCCAGCCAGAGGCCGTGCAGGCCGTAGATGCTCGTCTCGAGGCCCAGCAACTGGTAGGTGAGCAGCCCGCGGCGCCCCAACAGGAGGATGAAGGCCAGCCCCGCCACGAACGGCGGGGTGAGGAGCAGGAAGAGGGGCACGACGCCGAAGAAGCGCGCGCCGGGCACGCGCGCCCGCGTGACGGCGTAGGCGTAGACGGTTCCGAGCAGCAGGGACGATACGGTCGACAGGCTGAGGGTTATGAGGGTGTTGAGGGCCGCCCGTTGCCAACGGGGCGTGGTCATCACCAAGCGCCAGTCGGCGAGGGTCGGTTCGAGCGCCACCCTTACCAGTGGCCCCACCACGAACGTCAGCAAGAAGAGCGCCACCAGCCCGTAAGCCAGCAGCAGACCCCGGTCGAAGCGCCACAGACGGCCGAATGACCTCAACCCCATGGTGAAGCCACCCGGCGGCGGCCGCGTACGCCTTGCCGAGGTCCCGGCCGGCGCTCGCCCCCCTTCACTCGCTGGGCCCATGGCGGGGCGGTCTTCGGCCGTCAATCGACCACTTGCTGCCAGCGGAGCAGCACCTCGTCGCGCTGCTCGCCCGCCAGCTCCGCGTCGTAGTCGATGTAGTCGTAGTCGGCGAAGCTCGTGGCCCCCTCGGGCAGGGGCGCGTCGGGGTTGAGGGGCGTGGTGAACGACTGCGCCGCGAACGCCTCCTCGGCCTTGGCAGAGAGGACGAAGTCGACGAAGCGCCGTGCGTTGTCGGGGTTCGGGCCGCCCTTGATTATCGATACGGCCCCAACTTCGCCGGCGGTGCCGGGCGGCACGATGGTGGTGATCGGGAAGCCGTCGTGACGGTAACGGATCAGGGCATGCACGTAGGCAACGCCCAGTGCGTACTCACCCGTCCCGACCAGCTGCGGCGGCGCGCCGCCACTGGCGGGGAACTGGCCCACCAACGGCGCGAGCTTCTCGAGGTAAGCCCACCCGGCGTCCCAGCCCAGCCTCTGCAACTGGTCCTGCAGGAAGAGGTAGGCAGTTGAAGAAGAGACCGGATCGGTCATGACGATCTCGCCCTTGAACACGGGGTTGAGGAGGTCGTCCCAGGTGGCGGGGAGCGGCGTGTCGGGGAAGTGCTGGTGGAAGCGCTCCAGGTTCACGCCTATCCCGAGGGCCGTGAGGTAGAAGCCCGTCCAGTAACCCTCGGGGCTGACTGCATAGGCGGGCAGGGCCGCGGCGGCCGCGGGGTGGTAGACGGCCAGGGCGCCGGTCTCCTCGATGGCGATGTGCTGCGCGCTCGGGCCGCCCAACAGCACGTCGGCCTGCGGCGCGCCGGCCTCCGCGATCACGCGGCTGACCAGCTCACCGGTGGAGGCCCGCAGGTAACTGACCTTGATACCCGTTTCCGCCGTGAACATGTCGGCCAACATGCGCACGTCGTCCTCGTTGATGACGGCATAAACGCGCACTTCGCCCTGGGCGGTCGCCCGTCCGGTTGCGAGCAGGCCCAAGCTCATCGCCAGGGCCAGCAGGGCTATCCGGTTACGCCACCACGCTCCCGAAGGTCGTCTGATCGTCTGGTGCATGACTCAACTCCCGGCCTCGCAACTTTCCGCGGCGAGGGAACGGTTCTCCCGTCAGGGCAGTGTATATCTCCGCTTGGGGGCGGCCCCCCGCACCACCATTCAGACGAGTTTGCCGCGTAACCACGAAGACACGAAGTCGATGATGTTGACGACGATGACGATCGCGATGATGGCGAGGATCATCTGGTCGTACTTGCCGGACGCCATCTTGTCTTGGATGAAGAAGCCGATGCCGCCCGCGCCCACCAGCCCGAGCACGATGGAGACGCGGAAGTTGATCTCGAAGCGGTAGAGGGTCCAGCCGAGGAACAGGGGCGACACCTGCGGCAAAATGGCCCACCGCACCACGTTGCTGCCCGACCCGCCGACCGCCTCGAGGGCCTCGATGGGGCCCTTGTCGACGTTCTCGATGGACTCGGAGTAGAGCTTGCCCAGGTCCGCGATGGAGTGGATGGCCATGGCGAGGACCCCCGCGAGCGGCCCGAGCCCGACGGTGGCGACGAAGATGAGGGCGAGGATGAGCGTGTCGATGCCCCGGTCGAGGTTGAAGAAGCCCCGCGTAAGCACGAAAGCGGCGCGCATGAGCGGGTTGCGGGCGGTGAGGTTGCGGGCGGCGGGGAAGCTCAACGGCACCGCGAACAACGCGCCGAGGAACGTGCCCACGAGGGCGATCTCGAGCGTGATGAGCATCTGGCTGGCGACTTCCTGCAGCGGGAAGATGCCGAACTGCCCGAAAGTCGGGTCGGCGAGGAGGGGCGGCCAGGCGCGGTCGAGGAAGTTGAGGAGGAACGGCCAGCCCTCCACGAGTTTGCGGAAACCGAACTCGGTGGAGGCGAAGGCCGGGGCCAGGACGACGAGCGCCCCGGCGTAGAGCGCCGCGGTGGCGAGATCGTTCGAGTTCTTCAAGGCGGGCTTGGCGAGCAACATCAGGCCGCTGCCGAGGAGCACACCGCACAACAGGAGGACGACGCCCACGCCGTAGCCCGACTCGGCCGGCCGCAACATGCGGTAGCCGGCGTTCGCTGCCGCTTCGGGCAGGCGCTCAGTGGCGAGCCCCGCGGCGCTCTCTATGGCCGGGAGGGGCTTGAGGCCGATCTTCTGGCGCTGCGAGTTCGTGGTTTCCAGGTTGGCGTTGTACTCCTCGACGATCTCGTGCTGCTTCTCGGCACTGGCCGGCGTGGTCAGGCGGTAGTAGCCGACGGCGTTGGGGAAAACGCGTTGGCCACCTGGCGACAGCAGCAGCGCGGCGGTGAGGACGCCGGCCACGGCGGCGAGCCCGAGTACGGGCCAACGCAGGCGGCCCGAGCCCCAACCGGCGAAGGCGATGGCCACGAACAGCACGGCACCGGTGAGCACCTCCATGAGCCCGTTCAGGGGGAGGAGCTTCACCAGCGCCGGGGCCTGGGAGTGCCACGTCAGCACGGTCACCAGACTGCCCGCGGCGCCGAGCACGGCCACCAAACCGCCGATGCGGGCGTTCAACAGAGGCACGATGATGGCGGCAAGGGCGGCGATGAGCACCACCGCGAGCAGCGGTTGGAAGGGCGTCATGCCGAGCAGCGTCGGCCTGACCGAGTTGCGGCTTACGAAGCCCACGGCCGTCGAGAACGGGAAGGCGAGGTACGCGACCAGCAGCGCCAGCCCGGCCGTGATGACCAGGCGCCGCATGGAGGCTCGTGCGAGGCCGATCAGCACCGAAACGCCGGCGCCGATGACGACACTGGCCCACATCAGAGCGCCTCGAGGGAACCGGCGTAGATCCGGGTCTCCAGCTCGTCGTCGAGGCTGCTGACGGGGCCGTCGAAGATGAGCCTGCCCTTGTTGAAGGCAAGCACCCTTCTCGCGTAGCGCTTGGCAAGGTCGATGACGTGGATATTGACGAGCACGGTTACGCCCTTGGCCTCGTTGTAATCACGCAAGATGCCCAGGATCACGTCGGACAGGCGCGGATCGAGGCTGGCCATGGGCTCGTCCGCGAGGATGAGCTGCGGCTCCTGTGCCATGGCGCGCGCGATGGCGACACGCTGCTGCTGCCCGCCGGACAGTTGGTCGACGCGGGCGTCCTCCCTGCCTGCCAGGCCAACGTCGTGGATGGCGGACAGCGCCAGGGCGCGGTCAGTCTCGGTGAAGAGGCCGAGCAGCCCGCGCCACGTGGGATGGTAGCCGAGCCGGCCGGTCAGGACGTTGTCGAGCACGCTCAGGCGCTGAACCAGGTTGAACTGCTGGAAGATGAAGCCGACGGTGCGGCGGTAGTGCTGCAGTCCGCGCCCGTGCAGCTTGGCGACGTCGCGGTCGCCCACTAAGATGGAGCCCTCGGTCGGGTCGACCAGGCGGTTGAGGCAGCGCAGGAAGGTCGACTTCCCTGCGCCCGAGAGGCCGAGAACGGCGATGAAGTCGCCGTCCGGAACGCTCACGTTGACGTCCGACAGGGCTCGGGTGCCGTCGGGGAAGACCTTGCCGAGGTTCGAGACTTCGATCATCGAGCTGTCGTGTGCACCGAGGTGTGCGCCGCGCGCTCATTTGCTTGCGCACGGCGCACACCAGTTGCCTCACTGACCCTTGTCGAGTCCGAGGATCCGGCGGGTGTCTCGAACCACGGCGTAGTCGGAGCTGTCGGCCGGGATCATGTAATCGATGCGGTAGAGGTCCACGAGCAAGTTGTTCTCGGGCGCCTTGATGGTGGCGATGGCGGCCGCGATCTGGTACGTGAGGGCCGGGTGCTCGTCGGCGAACGTCCTCGAGACGCTGAAGGTGTCGCCCGGGATTGGCCGCGAGTAGAAGATGGCCGTGAGCTGCTTGGCCTGGTCGGGATCGAGGAACTGCGTCCAGGCGCCCGAGATGTTCTGGTCGTCGTTGGCGAACGTGGCAGCGGCATCGACGGAGCCGTTCAACACGGCCAGCACGGCGGCGTCGTGGCCGCCGGCGAACACCTGCTTGCTGAAGAAGTCGTCAGGGTTGATGCCGGCCGAGATCAGCTCGGCGCGCGGGAAGGTGTAACCGGCGGCGGAGTTGGGGTCGACCCAGGCGATTGACTTGCCCTCGAGGTCGCCTATGTCGGTGATGCCGCTGTCCTTGCGCACCACGATGGCCGACCAGTAGAACGGGTTGCCGTTACGCACCGACTTGAGGAGCACCATGGCGCCGACCTCTTGGTTGGCCACCACGAAGCCGTCGGGCGGGAAGAACGCGAAGTCGAGGTTGCCCGAACCCATGGCCTCGATGAGCCCACGGTAGTCGGTGGGTATGTACACCTTCACCTCGACGGCGCCGCCCAACTGCGCCTCGATGTAGCTGGCGATGCCGTTGGCGGCGGAGGTAAGGAGGTCTGAGTTCTGCGTGGGGTTGAAACCGATGCTCACGGTGATCGGGGCCTGCGCCGCGGCGACCGGAAGCAGGGCGGCTGCCGCCAGGATGGACAACGAGAAGCTGCGGATGGACTTGATCACGGTACGCCTCCAGGCAACCACGAAGTGGGGTCAATAAGACCTTGGGAGGGAATCTAGCACGCTGAACCGCGCGCCCTCAACGCGTTCGGGCGACGTGCGCGCAGCGGTCACGGCAGCTCTCCCACCACCAGGTCTCGCATACTTGGCTCGAGCGGCTCGCCCTCGGCCAATTGCGCCACCAGACGCCCGGCCGCCGCGGTTGGCGCGAAAAGCAGGTCGGCCTTGGCCCGCCTCAACCGCGCGAAGTGCTCTGGCGCCGCCAGCGCCAACACCCGTACATCGGGGGCCAGGAGCTTGACTGCCGCAACGGCGCGCTCGTTGTCGGCAATATCGTCACCCGCGAGTATGACCAGCCGCGCCCGCGCGACGCCGGCGCGTTGTAGGTCACTCACCTCCGAAGGGCGGCCCGAGGCTGCATCCGGCGCGGGGCCCCCAGGGCCGACGGCTGAGAGCCTCACGAATTCCTGCTTGCGGCGCTCGAACTCGGCGGCGGTGCTGTTCGCGAGTGGGCCTTGGCCCACCAGGATCACGCGGCCATGCCGCGCCGCGCCGCTCGACTTGGGCGCCAGGACTCGCTGCAATCTGGGCTCGACGGTGCTGGAGAACAGAGTAGTGAGGGCGGTGGCGAAGATGCCCAGTCCGAACACGAGGAACGTCACGGTGAACATGCGGGTAGTCGGGGTGACGGGCACGATGTCGCCGTAGCCCACGGTTGCCAACGTCATGACCGAGAAGTAGAGGGCCGTCGGCAGGTCGGCGACGACCGGAGTGAAACCCTGGCCCAACAGGTACGTGCCCAGGGTAGCGAAGCCCAGGACCGCCGCAAGGCTGATGGCGGCGATGATGATGTTGGCGCCGATCTCCTGGCGGTCGAAGGCGTTCCGGAACAGCACCAGGACCGCCAAGATGAGCAGCACGGGGGCGCCGAGGACGAGGGCCTCGTGGCGGTCGCCTCGCAGTAGGTTCGCGGCCAGCAGCGCGATGAGGCACAAGGTGCTGAAAGCCCAGGCGCTTCGTAAGCGTAACGCCAGCCCACCCGCCAGCAGCACGAGCGCCACCCCGAAGCCCAACTGACCACTGCGCCCGAAGGCAGCGAAGCCCTCGGTGAGACCCTCGTCGAACTGTGCGAGGGGCCCATCCACCAGGCCGCCGCCCAACACGTTCAGGCCGAACAGGATGTTCACGGCTCCGACGGCCAGGATCAGCGCGGCGAGCAGCAGATGGGCGTGGCGGCGAAGCGCTCGTATGTGTCGCACTGCTACCTCCGGACTGTGAGGGCCGGCTTCATGTTCAGCTCGATGCGACCAGCGTCCGTACTCTGGCCGGCCTGAAAATGGTACGTGAACGTCAATAGCGCGTGACCCGCGAGCAGCTCGTGAGCGAAGCGGACCCCGTACACGCCGAGCCCCTGCAACGTGGCGGCTTGACGTTGCGGTGTTTCCCCGTCGAGTTGATATTCGAGTTCGAACATCCTTGGCGCCTCTACGACCAGCTCCTTGCCTTTTGGGATAGTGCCGAAGGGGGTGTCCGGGCGCCAGTGCCAGGTCCTGGGTTTCGGCGCCTTGAAGCCGTACCGTTTCTCCACCGCATCGAGCAGTTCCAGTGGGCGACGGTCGCTGGTGGCCTGGAGGAGCTTGAGGAACTCCGCATGCGCCCACACTAGCGGCATGGCGCTTCCCGATGGTTTGCCGGGGAAGAGGAGCTTCTCGGGCAGCGGGTCGGTGTCCCACACTTGCTCCGGGATCAGGCCGCCGGGGCCGGTCATCTTGGTCATCGCCATCAGGTAGGGCGTGGGGTCCTCACCCTGCTGCAGGGCCATGTGACCGCGTTCGCCGGTGAGAAGGGGCCAGGCGCGCCCCACGCCGGTGCCGTCGAAGGGGCTACCGTCGGGGTGCTCGCCGTAACCGTCCCCGTTGTAACGGTGGAAACTGACGCCGCTTGGGGTGTCGACCCGCAGGACGTGCTCCGCCACCTTCAGGCTGGCGCGCATCTTGGGCTCGTCCGCTGCCCGCAGCCCGAGCCGGCTCAGGTACAAGAAATCGATGCTCACCAGCTCTTTGGCCTCGACGCTGTCGTTCACGCGGTTGCGCACCTCGATGCGCCCCCGTAGGCCGCCGGCTGCGGGCGGCGGGACGATGCGGACGTAGTAGCCGTCGACTCCGGCCTGGGCGGCCAGGTCGGTGCCACGGGCGTACGTCCAGGCCTCTATGCGCGCGTTCCAATGATCGGCCAGCGATAGGGCGTAGGCGGCGTCGACGCTCTCGAGGAAGCCCGCGGCCGCCACGAGGGCAGCGACCTCGACCGCTAGCGTGAACGGGCTGGCGCCGGCGTTCTCCTCCCAGCGGTCCTCGGGGCTGATGGGCCCATGCTGGGCGAGGTACGCCGCTGCGCGCCTCACCATCGCCTTCACGCTCGGCAGGTCCGTCAGTACGCCTCGTTCCCGCAGCTTCTCGGCCAGCAGGATGGGGAAGCCGACCTCGTCGAGCTGAATCCCGGTCCAGTAAGGCGCCCCGTCCGGATAGTTGTTCTGGTACCAGTGGCCGTCGGGCTGCTGCACGGCGCAGAGGTAGGCGAGCATCCGGCGAGCGTCTTCGACCTGCCCCGTGGCGAGGAGGCCGAGGCCGGCCTCGACGGCGTCGCGCGCCCACACGAGGTGGTAACCGCCCAGGTCGTCGTGGCTGCTGCCCCACGGGATGCTCATGCTCGCTACCACCGCGCCAGGGTAGCTCTTGTCCTCGTGCACCTTGAGGGTCATGGCGGAGAGGTAGGCCTCGCGTTTGAGCTCGGGCTTCCGGGTGGGCAACTTGAGCGCCTGGCCCCAAGCCTTCCAGCCTGCTATGAACGTCTTGCTGATGGGCCCGAACCCTTCGACGAGGCTGGAGACCGCTCGGGTCCTCGCGCCCTGCGGGCTCTCCGCGAAACCCAGGGCGATAACGCCCTCGGCCGCGTTCAGCTCACCCATGAGGGCGACGTTGCCGTGCTCCGCGCGGCCGTACGTCCAGGTCATGGCGCCGTTGCGCGAGAAGTCCTGCCAGCCATCCGATACGCCCACGTAGCCCACGCTGCTACGCGCGAAGCCCGCGCTGGCCAGCAGGCAGAGGAAGTCGGAACCGCCCGCGGCAAGCAGGGCGCCCTCCTCGCTCCAGGCGGTGTCGTCCCCGCTCTTCGGTCCGAGGTGTGGCGCCAGGAGCGGATAGAGCGTGAAGTCGGCGCCTTCCAGGGCGTACCTGACGAGAAGGGTCTCCCTCAACGGGTCGCACAGGACCTCTAGCGTGAGCCGGTAGTCGTCGCCCTCGTGAACGACCGTGGGCAAAGGCACGTACGGCTCGGGCAACGTGAGCGTGTAGCGGTTCACGCGCTTGACCTCGAACCAGGCACCTGGTTTCGCCACGATGAAGCCGAGGTCGCGGATCTGGGGCCGACCGGTCGTGGGGTAGTAGACCTCGTTCACGATCCCGTGGCCGAGCGTCGCCCACAGGCGGGCCGGACCCAGTGAGGTGGTAACGAGGTCCTTGGCGCTCGAGGACCAAGTAGGCGCGATTCCCGGCTGGCCAGGTGCGTTCATGTCAACCTCCTTGCTTCGGGTTTGGGAGAGCGGCCATGGCGACGTCGCTCACCACCGTGGTGCCCGCTATGGGGTCGCCCTGCTTGGTCGGGTCGAGGTGCACGCTCTCTCCTTCCGATCTACCCTCTGGCGGCGACGGCTCTGGCACCGCCCGACTGATGGCCATGCCGACGATGAGGAGTGCCAAGGCCGCCAGTGGGAGCGAGACGTAGCCGAAGTAACGCACCAGCACGCCGCCCAACAGCGCGCCGCTGACGCCGGCCAAGGCGCCGTTGGCGCTGAAGAGGCCCATGGCCTCGCCTTCCGACAGCGCCGAGTCGGCTGCGAGCGTGGTACCCGCCACGCTGATGAGCGACCACGCCAGCACGATGCCCCCGAAGAGCGCCAGTGCCAAGAGCCCCCGGTCCGCCAGGGGAAGCAGCGCTACTCCTGCGAGACCGGCGAGCATGATCACTCTGAAGGCGATGCCTGCGCGCAGCACTAGAGCGCAGCCGCTTTTCTCGACCCAGGCGCCGGCGGGGCCGTAAAGCAGGAGCCCCACTCCGGCCGCGGCGGCGTAGGCCCAAGCGATACGTTCGGTCGGGACACCGTACAGACGGGCGAGGAGTAGCGGGTAGAACGAGAAGATGAACGACGAACCCGTGTTGATCACGAACCAGAGCAGCTGGAAACGCAGCAGTGCCGCCGGTGCGCGCCTAAGGGCACGTATCGCCTTGCCAACGTGTACGAGGTGATAGGCGTGCGCCAGTGAGCCGAAGAGCGGCTCGACGTTCAGGTGTAGCGCCAAGTGGAACCGGGGCCGGCTCCCCGAGCCCGGCACCCGGGGCAGGCTTCGGCCGAAAGCCATGGCGATGAACGGCAGCAACGCCGTGATGCCGATGGCGAGGCCGAGCCCCAGGCCGCTGAGCAGGCCCGCCACCACGAAGCCACCGACCTGTCCGAGGGCGTACGCGGTCTGCAGCGAGCCGAGCTGGACGCTCCAACTCTCGCGCGGGTAGCGCTCGACGATGAAGAGGTTCGCCACCGTAGTGGTTGCCGCGATGCCCAGCCCGAGCACGAGGCTCTCGGCCACCAACAGGTAGGGGTCGTGAGTTAGGGACACGCTCGCCAGCGCCAGGCCCGTTAGGGCGAGGCCGCCGACGAAGAGCTGCGCGTGTGCACGCCACTTGTCGGCGAGTTGCCCCCACAGGGGGGCGCTCAACTGCCCGAAACTGAGGGCGGCCATGACCAACCCGACGTGGGCCGCCGTGCTGCCGCGGCTCACCCACAGGGGCAGCAGCAGCGGCGCCAGCCCGGCCGCTACCGCGCCAACCAGCGCATAGGCGACGAACCAGGGCTCGACGGTCGACTTGGTCGTGCGCAAACCTCCGCCGCCATGATAGGAGCGCGCACGTCACGAAGCCCGGTCGGCTCTCACGCCGGGTCGCCGAGCCGTGCCACCGGCACGCACATCATAAGATGTATACTTACATCATGTTACGCACGCAGATTCTACTGGAAAAGGAGGATGTCGAGCTCCTCGAGCGAGCAACACGCGAGACCGGAGCCTCGCGTTCTGAGTTGATCCGTCGGGCCGTGCGCAATACGTATGGCGAACCGAGTGTCGACGAGAGGCTGGCGGCATTGCGGCTCAGTGCCGGGTCGTGGCTGGACCGAGGCTTCACTGGCGCTGAGTATGTAGATGAGGTAAGGGGCGGGTTGATGGAACGCCTGAGGCGTCAAGGGCTAGTTGACTAATAGCCGTCTGGGGAGATGCCAAACCCGTGAAGATCATCGACACCTCCGTTGCGATTGACCATCTGAGAGGCAGGCACGAAGCGACGGATCTGCTGTCGGGCTTGGTGGCCGCCGGTGAGGTGATCGCGGCCAGCGAACTCGTGCGCTTCGAGTTGCTGGCTGGCGCCCGCGCTACCGAGGCAGGCGGGCTCGAGGCGTTCTTCACTGTGCTCAAGTGGATTCCCGTTGACGAGGTTGTCGTGCGGGCCGCCGGTGCCCTCGCGCGGAAGCATCGACCGGCGCACGCGGGTATCGACACGGTTGACTATGTCATCGCGGCCACCGCAGCGCTCTTGGACGCCGACCTGTTGACCACGAACGTCGGGCACTTCCCGATGCTAAAGGGACTCAAGGCACCTTACTGACCCGCACGGTCGGTCATTCAGCCTAGCTACGTGCCAGGTCAAACCGGAGCGTGCGGCGACTCCCGCACGGGCCCACATCTGCATGTATTCAGAGAATTCCTCTATCCTGAACCCTATGAAATCCCAAGGCAGGGTTGGGAAACCGTCCGGCGCGGCGCCGACGGACCGGGCCCTCGTGGGCTTCGTGGTCGAGATGGGCCCCGCCCTGGCGACGGCGGGGTTACCCGCCCGACAGAGACACCGCGATGGTCCGGGAACTTGACAATATGATCCGCCTGCGGGAGGTGGGAGAGAAGGGTGACCCTATCGGGCGCCAACGCTGCGGCCCGCCGGGAGCGGCTGAGTGAGATGACGGACTTCTGCGCGTTGCTGGAATGCGAACTACCGGCCCTGATGCGGCCGTTCCACGACGAGAGGAACGCAAACCATGAGTAAGACCGATGCGATCCGGACCGTAGGGTTGACCAAGAAGTTCGGCAGCCTCGTGGCCGTCGACGATCTGGACCTGCAGGTACACGCCGGGGAGATCTTCGGGTTCCTCGGCCCCAACGGCGCAGGCAAATCGACCACCATCCGGATGTTGCTGAACCAGTTACGCGCCACGTCCGGCAGCGCAACGGTGCTCGGTCATGACATACGCGAGGAGTCACTCGAGATCCGGCGACACATCGGTTACGTGCCCGGCGACCTCGCCCTGTACCCGAAACTGACGGGCCGCCAGACCATCGACTACTTCGCGGGCATCCGCGGCGGGGTCGACATGGCCTTCGTAGGCGATCTTGCCGAGCGGCTGGACGCCGACCTGTCCCGGAAGGTCGGTGAGTACTCCACCGGCAACCGGCAGAAGATCGGCCTCATCCAGGCGTTCATGCACAAGCCCGAACTGCTCATCCTGGACGAGCCGAACGCAGGGCTCGACCCGCTGGTGCAGCGAACTTTCCAGACGATGCTCCGTGAGGTGCGCGAGGAGGGGCGTACGGTGTTCCTGTCGTCTCACACCCTCTCGGAGGTGGAGCGAGTCGCCGATCGGGTGGGCATCATCCGCCACGGCAAGCTCGTGGTGGTCGAGCGGATCGACGAGCTGAAGCGCAAGGCCATCCGCCGCCTGGAGTTCGAGTTCGCCGCGCCGGTGCCGCCGGACGTCTTCAGCCACGTCGAACTGGTGCACGACGTCGAGGTCGACGGCGCCCACGCCCGCATCACTTACGAGGGTTCGGTCAACCCGGTCCTGAAGGCCGCCATGGCGTACGACGTGGTCAACCTGCGTTCGCGCGATGCGGACTTAGAGGAGATCTTCCTGGCCTACTACCGCGATAGCCCCGACGACACCACGTTCATCGACGAGGGTGCGCCGTCTGGTAACTCGGTCCAGCGGGACCAAGGGGCAGGTCATGATCGCTGAACTACTACGCCACGAGGTGCGCCGGCGCGCGGTCGGGGCAGGCGTCCTCGCCGTCATACTTGGCGCCTTCGGTGCCCTGGCGCTG
>Ga0265293_10002535_pt1 | contig 36189 bp, 30 predicted proteins | sample Munlanlewell138R_FD_192505 | JGI IMG/M metagenome (GOLD analysis project Ga0265293, IMG submission 192505) | Leachate microbial communities from a municipal landfill in Southern Ontario, Canada - Leachate well 138R | ecosystem: Engineered > Solid waste > Landfill > Unclassified | place: Canada... | reverse complement strand
ACTTTGTCCGTATCAATATGTTCATATCCAGCCAGAGGCAACATGATGCCGGGCGCGATGGCGTTAACAGTAATATTCGGCGCTAACTCGAGTGCGAACATGCGGGTCATCTCGCAAAGAGCCTTTTTCGTAAGGCGGTAGGCAAAGTGGTCGGTAGCTGTACGAAAGATGTTGGCATCACAGATATTAACGATTTTTCCAGGGTAATCCACAGGAAGTTGTTTTGCAAAAGCTTTGATTAGCCACCATGGAGCAAACAGGTTCACGTTGAAAGAGGTTCGGAGCGTTTCGAGGTTGGTGTTAAGACCATTGCCTCTTTTGTAATTACCGGCATTATTGATCAAAATATCGATCGTGCCCATTCGGTCGTTTATATCCGCCACCAATTGATCGACTTTTGAAAAATCTGACAGATCGAACTGAAAAACCTCTGCTTCAACACCATAATTGAGCGTCTCTTGTCTGATTTGAAAGGCACTGTCTTTTGACCTATTGAAATGGATGCCTACGTTGCAACCTTGTTGTGCCAGGGCGAGAACAATCGCCTTACCAAGACGGATACCACCGCCTGTGATTAATGCCGTTTTGCCTTTTAATTCCATCTTTTCCCTTGCTGTCTTTTCTACCTCATCAGTAACTGTTGTAGTTGATGGTAAAATTTTATCATCTTAAAAACACTTAAAGAGACTTCACAGATGCTCTCTTTTAACAAACAAATAGCATATTAAAACATTCCGGAAAGTGGTGAACGATGAACAATTCGAAGTCAGTCAAAGCGCTTGGTCAGCCAATCTGGTACGACAATATCGAACGAGAGATGTTGCGCGACGGCCGTATGAAAAAAATGATCAAGGAAGGGCAGATCTATGGTGTCACATCTAACCCGAGCATCTTTGAAGCGGCTTTGAAGAACAGCACAGCCTATAACGATCTGCTACAGGCAATGGCCTGGTCTGGAATGAACCGCGAGCAGATTTATACAGAACTGGTAAAAGGGGATATCCAAAAGGCGGCAGACCTCTTTCTGCCAGTTTATGAGGACAATCAAGGACAGGACGGCTTTGTAAGCGTCGAGATCAACCCTTTTTATGCCTATGACGCCAAACGATCCATCGAGGAAGGTCGCGCCCTTTGGAGTGAAATTGATCGGAAGAACCTGATGATCAAGGTTCCTGCCACAATAGAAGGGTTGGAAGTAATAACCCAGCTGATTGCTGAAGGCATAAATGTCAACACGACACTAATTTTTTCACTTGAACGCTATGAGCAAGTCATTGACGCCTACTTGAGCGGACTGGAACAACGTCTGGCCTGTAATGAACGAATCGATACAATTGCAGGTGTGGCCTCTTTCTTTGTCTCCCGAATTGACGTTGCGGTGGACCAGCTTTTGGACGCTGTGATCGCTTCAACAGCAACCATGGCCCTGCCAGCAAAGCAGACCAAAGGCAAAATCGCCATTGCCAGCGCCCGGCTCGCCTACCAGGTTTATCTGCGGGCTTTTTCCGGTTTACGTTTTGAGAAGTTGAAAGAACAGGGCGCACACCCACAAAAGCCTTTATGGGCATCAACCGGTACAAAAAACCCGGATTATCCGGATACCCTCTACGTGGATAACCTGATTGGGGTTGGCACGGTTAATACCCTTCCACAAAAAACGCTTGATGCCTTTCTTGAGCGGGGCAGCGTGAGTCTGTCGATCGGCGAAAATCTTGATCAAGCTCTTTCGGATTTTGAGTTGCTAAAGAAAATGGAGATCGACCTCTCAGCTGTCACACAACAATTGGAAGACGAAGGGGTCGAGAAGTTTAAGCAAGCACACGCTTCACTGCTTGAAATTATCGAGAAAAGACGTGTCAATTTCAAGCATGGGTTGAACGGGCTGGCAGGTCAGGTTGAAACCGCGCTAAAGCAAGCCACCGGTGATGGAGCAGTGCAGCGCCTGTATGCGCATGACCCCACCTTGTGGACATATGATGAAAGCGGATTCGATGAAATCCGCAACCGTCTGGGTTGGCTTGATTTGCCTTCCAAGCAAATCAGTCTGATTCCGGAACTGGAAGCGTTTCGCGACGAAGTACTTGCTGATGGCTTTACTGACGCCTTTGTTTTGGGTATGGGCGGCTCTTCGCTCGCTCCCGAGGTGATCAGCCAGACTATCGCCACTTCAGTAGAACCTGGAAAAGGTCTCAACTTGCAAATAATTGACACGACCAACCCAGAGGAGATCTTATTCCGTTGCGCGGGAGTTGATTTGACCGAGACTCTCTTTATCGTATCAAGCAAAAGCGGTGGCACCAGCGAGACTCTCTCTGCCATGAAATACTTTTGGTCCGAACTGGAAAAACTGGGAGTAAAACAACCGGGCAGGCACTTTGTAGCCGTGACAGACCCCGACACTTCTTTGCAGCATTTGGCTGTATCGAAAGGATTTCGAAAAATTTTCAACGCGCGTCCGGATGTCGGTGGTCGCTATTCGGTTTTCACCAGGTTCGGGTTGGTGCCAGCCGCGCTGATGGGCATCGATTTAAATCGATTTTTAAGCATGGCAGTTGAAAGCGAAAATCAGGGTCACGAAGATGTTGCTCCGTACGCCAATCCCAATCTCCTTTTGGGGTTGGTGATCGGTGAAGCTGCCAAGGCGGGCAAAGATAAATTGACTTTTATCGCCGAGAGCTACGCGGCCCATCTGGTCCCCTGGCTGGAGCAATTAATTGCTGAGAGCAGTGGTAAGGAAGGCAAAGGAATTCTTCCGGTTGAGGGTGAGCCACCTTACGCCACTTTGGAGTACCCTCCTGACAGACTCTTTGTTCATCTTTCGGTAAACGGTGAAAGAGGTGAACTGGTTTCATCTCTTAAGGATCGAGGTCATGCTGCAATTGAAATCGCGATCAGAGATCCATATCAAATCGCCAAAGAATTTTACCGCTGGGAATATGCCACTGCCATTGCATCTGCGCTGCTGAGGGTAAACGCTTTTGACCAGCCCAATGTTCAGCTCAGTAAAACGATCACCAAAAAACGGATCAGCGAATACCATGAAAAAGGTCAGCTGGATGATGGCGTGCCAATTTTGGAAAATGAATGTCTTAAAGTTTTTGGAGAACCTGTTCCTGGGTTAGACCAGTCTTGCTGTTTGAGCGATGTATTGGCTGCCTATGGTAGTCTGGTTGAGGAAAATGGATATATTGCTTTGAACGCCTTCATGCCTCGGCTCAACGAATACGAAGCATTTTTCCAATCCCTGCGAACAAAACTGCTCCATCAATTCAATAAAGCAACCACGGTCGGTTTTGGGCCGCGCTTTTTACACTCCACCGGACAATTACATAAGGGTGGGTTGCCGGGAGGGCTTTTTATCACCTTCACCAAAGACAGCCTTATAGACTTCGAGATTCCTGGTGAAAGGATGAGTTTTGCTACGTTGCAGCGTGCCCAGGCGTTGGGTGATATTGACGCGTTGAAACAAAAAGGGAAAAGGGTAGTTCACATCCATTTGAAGTAGACTGGTAGCTGACATGAAGTTTTTAGGAATAGACCATGGTAATGCCAGAATCGGTGTCGCAGTGAGCGACCCGACTGGTTTGCTGGCGAGGCCTTTACAGATTGTGAAACACATCTCTCGTCCAGTCGATGCTTTTAATGTTTCCCGGATCGCGGAGGGAGAAGGCTGCCAGGTGATTGTAGTTGGACTGCCTCTGGACGCTGATGGCGGTGTTGGTCCTCGGGCAAGGTCTGTAAACCGCTTTATCGAAGAACTTCGCAATCAGACAGGTTTGTCGGTCATCCCTTGGGATGAATCCTATTCTACCCAACAGGCGCGGCAAGCTTCGATCGATCGGGGTGAGGGAAGACACAAACGGAAAAGTGCGATGGACGATCAGGCTGCGGCAATCATTCTGCAAAATTACCTTGATAATCGTTGTCGTGGCGAGAAAGACGGGCAGCTTTGACCGGCAAGCGTAGAAAACCACCTATTCTGCTGATTATCTTCTTTCTGCTGGCACTGACGCTGGTTGTGGGCATGACGTACATCGTATACAGCAATAGTAAGGTTCTTGGTGCGCCCGGGAGCAATGTAAATCTGCTCAACAACCTGCGTTACTCGATTCATCTTTATACAAATCTGGACCGATTGCAACAGCCTGTTGCGTTTCCCGGTCAGAGCGAACGCAAGTTCACAATTACCAACAGCGACAGCGCCAGAGATGTCTGCAGCAAACTGGAACGTGAGCAGTTAGTTTTTTCTGGGAGCGGCACCTGCGATTTTTTGACCTATAAAGGCAAGGATCGAACGCTCAGTCCGGGAACCTATACAATTCAAAGTGGTTTGAACGCCATCCAGGTGGCCATGATCATCGCTGATGGTTCCAATCGAGATTTGCAATTCACAATTTTCGCTGGGTGGCGGCTGGAAGAAATTGCGGTAGTGATCGACCAACTGGGTTTTGAATTTGGAGCAGATCAGTTCCTAAGCTTCGTCTATTCGCCACCTGCAGATATCGAACAAATAGTGGGCTTGACTACCTCAAGGTCATTGGAAGGCTATTTACACCCGGGGATTTACAGCCTTAAACCAACAATAAGGCTTGAGGAATTTGTGCGCGAAGCTGTAATCAGAACCCAATCCGTAATTCAGGAGGCCAGCCAGCTACTCAATAATCAAAGTTCAACCCTGACAAGCGACGAACTGATCAGGTTAGCCTCAATTATTCAGCGGGAAACACTGGACAGTGCTGAAATGCCTGCGATCGCCTCTGTTTTTTATAACCGGCTCGCGATTGATATGAGACTGGAAACCGACCCGACTGTGCAATACGCGCGCGGTTTCGATCCAGCGAGCCAGACCTGGTGGAAATCACCGCTAACTTTCGCCGATTTGGCGGTAGAATCCGACTATAATACCTACCGGGTTCGGGGCATGCCACCGGGACCGATCTGCAACCCGGGGCGAGAGGCAATACTTGCCGCGTTTACGCCGGAACAGACTGAATATTATTTCTTCCGGGCGAAATGCGATGGCAGTCTGACACACAATTTTGCAGTGACTTACGAGGAACACCTGGCAAACGGGTGTGAATAGAGGAGGAATCATGGTCGTATTGGGTATCGATATTGGTGGATCTGCAACCAAAGGGGCCTTGGTAGATGTTGAAACCGGAAAGTTCGCGTCTGAACGTATCCGATTCAAGAACAGCAAAGCCAATAAACCTAGGGAAATTGTTGCCTCGATTAAAAAAATCGCCAAGAAATTGGATTATTCTGGAATTATCGGCGCGGGTTTTCCGGGCATCGTTAAAGATGGCGTAATCGGGACGTCTGTCAACCTGCATAAAGATTGGGTAGGCGCAAACCTTGCGAAAATGATTGAAACCGAGACAGGCAACAAAGCTTTCATTCTCAATGACGCCGACGCTGCCGGCATGGCGGAAATGCGTTTTGGCTCCGAAGAAGCCCGCAGCGCAGCTGTGGTCATGTTCCTGACACTGGGGACGGGGCTTGGGACCGCTTTGTTTGTAGATGGCAATCTGCTTCGAAACACAGAACTGGGGCACATGCTTATTGGCAAACAAACTGCTGAACAATACTCATCAGCGGCAGTCAAGACACGCGAAAAATTAACCTGGAAGCAATGGGCCTTGCGCTTTGACGAATCGTTGAAAGCCTACGAATTTCTGCTCAACCCTGATCTTTTCATTCTGGGTGGCGGCATCAGCGCGCTGTTTGACAAATATTCCAAATATTTCACTATCAAGACCAAAGTCATCCCTGCGAAACTGGAAAATCGGGCTGGCATCATCGGTGCGGCTGTAACAGCGCAGGAAAAATTGGGTTGATAACACTTTTTTATGAACTTTATGCAGGTATTGCCATAATACCTGCTTTTTTACCATGACAGACAAGACTGATCGTAAAAATTCACCTAATCTCCTTTTGATCGTTGGGATACTTGCGGTATCGACCGCTGCCATCCTGATCAAACTGGCCTTGCCGTTTGCCAGCCCTCTCGCTGTGGCTTTTTATCGTCTGTTTTTCTCAGCAATTATCGCTATCCTTGTTCTGGTGATCTCAAACCGAGGTCAGCGGCTGAAATTTAAGCGGGAATGGATAGGTTTGTTGCTGTTGTCTGGTGTCCTCCTGGCCGCTCATTTCGCCCTTTGGACCTGGTCATTGGATCTGGTCTCTGTCAACAGTTCGGTCATTTTCACGACCACTTCGCCCTTGTGGGTGGGATTGCTTTCGCCCTTGATCCTCAAGGAAAAAGTACCAAAACGCTTTTTCTCGGGCGTCCTTTTCGCTTTGGTTGGCGGAATCTTAATTGCGATTCTGGGAAATAGCAATTCAGAAAAGAGCACACTACCGGGTTTATTTACTGCGCTCCTGAGCGCGTGGATGGTGGCTGGATACCTGTTAGTTGGTAGAAAGCTTGCAGACAAAATGTCTACGGAACTTTATGTCAGTGCTGTTTATTCGGTTGCGGCCGTAGTGTTGGGGGTTTTACTTCTGGTGATCGAAACAGGCTACCAAACTTATCCACCCAAAGTCTATCTTTACTTCTTGCTGATGGCACTGATACCACAAACTCTGGGACATACCTCGCTGAACAAGGCTCTGAAACTACTACCGGCCAGAACAGTCTCGTTGGCGCTGCTCTTCGAACCGATTGGCTCGAGTATCCTTGTGATCCTCTTCTTAAAAGAATTGCCGACAGCGGTCGAAATTGCTGGCGGCATACTGATATTGATTGGTTTATTTATCGCGTTAAGCGCTCACTCTAATGAGGCTTGACCGCGTCACCCAGGCGCGCATTGAGCCACTGGGTGTAACGAGCTTTCTCTTCCGCTGATAAGCGGCTGTAAAGTAAGTTCATCTTGCGGATTTTGGTGTTCAAGGCGGATGTCAGTACATCAGGTGCCATTCTCCACTTCCAGTTTCCCGAGGTCGTACCCGGCAGGTTGAACCTGGTAGGTGAGCCCGACCCAAGGAAATCCTGAATAGGTGTGACCGCGTAGCGGGCCACCGATTGCCAGATTGCCCTGATCATGGCTTCCGCGACCTCATCCGGCTGTTCGAAATGCAGATAATCACGGCAAAATTGCTGTTCCAACTCACTGGCGTCATCGTACCAGCCTCGTGCTGTGTTGTTATCGTGAGAGCCTGTGTAAGCAAAGCAGTGAACTGGATAGTGATGGGGAAGAAAGTCGTCTTCGGGGTCTCCTGTGAAACCAAATTGAAGAATCTTCATACCGGGCAGCCCGAAGTCCTCCCGCAACGATTCGACATCTTCAGTGATGACACCCAGGTCTTCGGCAATGATTGGCAGGCTGGGAAAATTTCGTTTTAATTCGTTAAACAATTCAACAGCGGGTCCGGAGATCCATTGTCCTTCAATGGCGGTGGTATTTCCATAAGGAACGTGCCAGGCAGCCGCAAAACCTCTGAAGTGGTCCAGACGGACTATATCCACCAATTCGAGGGTTGCTTCAAGTCGCGAAACCCACCATTCAAAATTCGTGGACAGGTGCACTTCCCAGTTATACAGTGGGTTGCCCCACAGTTGACCGGTAACAGAAAAGTAATCCGGGGGTACGCCAGCAACAAAGGTTGGGTTCAACTGTCCATCGAGTAAAAACAACTGAGGTCTCGCCCAGACATCAGAGCTATCCATCGAGATTACAAAGGGCATGTCGCCGATGATTTGAACCTTTTTTTCTTGCGCGAAGGTTTTGAGGCGCAACCATTGTCTGAAGAAAAGAAACTGGTTGAACTTGTGTTTCCTAATCTTATCGGCGAGCATGGATTTTGCCCCATCGATTGCTTCTGGTTCCCTCGTCTTGAGAGGCGCAGGCCAATCCACCCAGGGGTGCAATTGTTGGATTTCCTTGATTGCCATAAACAGGGCGTAATCTTCAAGCCAGGATTTCTTGTTTTCACAAAATTGTTCAAATTCCACTGCAAGGCTAGGCGTGCTTTTTTTCGTAAAGGCATCGAAGGCTGTGTTCAACAAGTGGGTTTTCCAATCGATTGCCAAACCGTAATCAACTTCTTCAATTGGAAATGAGGGGCGTTCTTTCAGGTCAGCACTGGTAAGCAGCCCGTCTTCCAGAAGCAGAATTGGGCTGACCAAGAAGGGGTTGCCAGCAAAAGCCGAGAAACATTGGTAAGGGGAATCGCCATAACCAGTTGGTCCCAGAGGCAGGATCTGCCACATTTGTGTACCACTTCTGCTCAGGAAATCGACCCAGCGGTACGCTTCAGGTCCAAGATCGCCAATGCCATCGGGCCCGGGCAAGGCAGTAGGGTGGAGCAAAATACCGGATTTTCTATCTGATTGCATAAATAATGTCCTTATTTAAAGTGACTTGTAAATGTCCAGGTAATTCCTGGCAGAAGTTGCCCAGGAGAAGTCAGTTGTCATAGCGTTAGTTTGCATTATTCGCCAGGCATTTTTATCCTGGAAGACATCCAGTGCTAAATTAACAGCCTGGATCAAACCCGCTGTAGTTTTCTGAGAGTAAAGGAAGCCTGTAGCAGTTTGTGGGTCGGCAGAATAATCACGGATTGAGTCCGCAAGACCGCCTGTGGCAGTCGCGACGGGTAAGTTGCCATACCTCATCGCGAACATTTGCGAAAGACCGCAGGGTTCATAAAGTGAGGGCATCAGGAAGATATCACCTGAGGCATAAAGCATGCGGGCGATGACGTCATCATATTTTATAAAAGCGGCAACCCGTTCAGGATGAGCTCTGGCAAGTTGGCGGACCGACGTTTCCAATTCGGGGCTGCCCGTACCCAAAAGCGCGAACTGCCACTGACGGTCAATCAGGCGGGGCAGCGCTTCCAAAATTGCCGGCACTCCTTTTTGCTCTGAGAGACGGGTGACGACGGTCAGAAGCGGAATGGTTTCATCCACATTGAAATTGAGCGCTCGCTGAAAGTCAAGTTTGTTATTGACTCGCTGCGATAAATTTTCTACTGAAAAGTTATATGAAAGAGTCTCATCTTCAGCAGGATCCCAGCGTGACTCGTCGATTCCGTTCAAAATCCCGGATACTTTATCGGAATGTTTTTGGAGGTAAGCTTCCATTCCGCATCCGTATTCTGGTGTGAGAATCTCGCGTGCATAACCGGGTGATACTGTAATGATCCTGTCGGTTGCCGAGATACCCATCGGCAAAGGAGTGAACTTTGCCCAGTCGGGCAAGTCGGCGTCCGCGCTGGCGGTGAAGCCAAGCATGCTCATGGCATCTTGCGACCCCCAACCGTTATACGGCAGATTGTGGATCGAAAGGACGGTTTTTATACCGCTAAAGAAGGGATCATCTTTGTAAGTAGTTGTCAAAGCGTAAACAGCCAGGGCGGTATGCCAGTCATTGGCGTGCAGAATGTCGATGTTCCAGTTCAGATAGCGAAGCGCTTCAAGCAAGGCCAGAGAGAAACTGGCATATTTGAGTCCGTCTAATTGCCAGTCTCCATGATAGACGGGTGAATCGTGATTTATCTCGGGATTGTCGATCAGATAGACAGGCACACCGTCGATATCAGAGATAAACAGCTGACATTCTATAAGGCGGGTGTTAGCGCTGAAGGAAAAATCACCGATCTTTTTCATGGGTGGGTTTTTTGCTTTAACCGCTGCATGAAAAGGCATAATAATACGAATATCGATCTCATTTGGAAAGTTACGAAGCAGAGAGCCAGGCAATGCACCGGCGACATCACCTAAGCCACCAACTTTGGCAAAGGGTGCCGCTTCGGCGGTGGCAAATAGTACCTTAAGTTTTTTGATATCTTCTGTCATTCCTGCCTCTGCTTTATTTGAATCGTTTTTCTGCCATCTCCAGATAATCTTCCGTGACAACATCCGGGTTTTCAATCCCCAGTTGTTTGAAAAGATCCTCGATCAAAGCGGATTTCAGATCAGCATCTTCACGGCTCCAGGTGCGGCTCTTGATTTCAAGGAATTTACCTAATTCGGGTTTTATCAGTGTGTCAAGATTGATAAAGAACTCAGTTCCTTCAAATTCGATTAAATAGCGTAACCGGTCTTTTTCAATCTCAATCGATTTAGCTGGCTTAAAATATTCGGTATAGAAGCGCAAGCTGTGGGTCGCGGGGGCATAATAACGCGTACGCGAAAGCAAAATATTTTGCGCGTTTTGGTTATCTTCATCCATGCGTTCACCAAGCAAAGTCAAGCGGGAACGAACTGTGAGAGTTTCGCCCTTATCATCCAGGAACTCATCTTCGCGATAGCGGAGGCGCCCCCGGTTCTCGTCCTCAAAGCTAAAATAGGTGTCGTATTCGTGGTAATGGCGCTTCCTGAGGATCTTGATCCTGTGGCTGTGTATGGTGTCGATTATGGCACTTCTATCATCGATACGTACCTTAGCCTGAACCTCAAAACTCTCTTCTTCTGCCGCGCCACCAATCGCGATCAGTTTAGAGTAAACCGATTCTTCGCGACCCAACAGGAATTCGTCGATTTTCCCTGCCAAGGTTTGAGCTTCGCCGATCAGCTCCGCTTCGTTAAGCGTGGTCAGCTGCCGGTCCCGCATCAACCACTGTCCATTTACCATCACGTCTGTCACGTCAGTTGATTTGGCAGCATAGATAATCTGCGCGTAGACGGCTTCAGGATCGCGACGGAATCGGGGTTGATTGTGAACAGGGCTCAGGTCCACCAAAATCAGATCGGCACGTTTTCCTGGTTCAAGACTGCCAATGAGGTTATCCATGTGAATTGACTTTGCTCCGATGATGGTTGCCATTGACAAAACTTGTTTAGCTGGAAGTGCAGTGGGGTCTTCGGCCACCGGTTTTGCGATCATACTAGCAAGCCTGATTTCCTCAAAGAAATCGAGGTCATTATTAGAGCCGGTTCCGTCTGTGCCGATCCCAACATTGCAACCAATCTCCATCATCCTGGCAACAGGCGCAAAGCCGGAAGCCAGTTTCAGGTTGGAGGAAGGATTATGGGCGATACCGGCGTTGGCATGCATCAAAGAGCGCATTTCGCCGCGATCGATATGCACACAATGAGCGGCAATCAAACGCGTTTCAAGCATTCCAAATTTTCTGATGTACGGAACCACCGGAATTCCGTGTTCGTTGCGTATAGTTTCTACTTCCTCCGCCGTTTCAGCGACATGGAAATGCACGATGGTGTCGGTCGCTTTAGCCAATTCAACACAAGCAGTAAGAACATCCGGAGTGCAGGTATAAACGGCGTGTGGCGCGATAGCGGGGACGATCAACGGGTGACCTTTCCATTTATCGATCAGATCGCGGCAGCGGTCGAGCGCTTCCTCGTAAGAGGCAGCGTCGGGAGTAGGGAATTTCATAACAGTCTGACCTACAACCGCACGCATCCCTGCTTCAGCAGTTGCCTCAGCGACGTCGTCTTCAAAATAGTACATGTCGTTGAAGGTAGTAACGCCGGACCGAATCAGTTCGGCGCAGGCAAGTTTGGTGCCCAGGCGAACAAATTCAGGTGAGACAAATTCTCTCTCGACCGGCATCATGTAACCCATCAGCCAGACATCAAGGCGCAAATCGTCCGATAACCCGCGTAGCAGCGTCATAGGGACGTGGGTGTGAGTGTTGACCAGACCGGGCATCAGGACTTTGCCGCCACAATCGATGACCTCCGCGGCTTGATATTTTTCAAGCATGGAGGTTTGCCTACCGGCTTCAACAATTTGATCACCCAGAATGGCGACAGCCCCCGGTTCATGGATTCGGTACGCTGAATCCATTGTCAAAACTAACGCGTTTGTCAGTAATACATCAACAGTTTTCATCACGATCCTTTCATCTCTTTCAACCTGGTACGGATTTGGTCGAGGGCAACGTTCAGAGCCCAATGACCCGCGTCCCCGGGAGGGCCGCTGTAGATACGTTGATATTCAGATAAGTTTTGCTTGTCCAATAAGGCAACATAAAGACCCATCTGCTCACCTTTGGGGGTCAGCATTACGCCAAGGACAAAATCGGCTTGCTTTTTATCACGATATTCATATATGAGTGTCTTAAATGTTTCATGCGTGATATCAACATCCAGCAATTGACCAGATAATGATTCAGATGAGAGGTGCTCTGATAAGGCCTGATAAATGCACCCGCCTGTTCCGATTTCAAGAACACTTAAGAAGAGGTTTCGCCTGAGCAGTTCAGCTGCTACAACGGATTGAATCGTATCCTCATTTTCTCCATAGATGTAGTCTTTCAGTCTCTCGCGAATATCATTGATAACCGGTTCCATCATCTGTTGAGCTTCCTCGGTCGACCGGGCTTTTGCTGTCACTCTCACATCAGTCTGCCCTGGATGCGCAAGCAAACCTACGGTAGGGTTACTCAGCGTACCCAACTCTCCAATTATTTCGTCGATACTGGATTCTCCTAAGGAAACGGTGTGAATCACCCAGGGCAGGATGATTTCATCTTTTAGGCCGTAGCGGTTTTTCAGGTAATCGATCACGTGGGTATTCATGATATGTTCCATCTCACGTGGAACCCCAGGCAGCGAGATCAGAGTCTTAACGCCGAGTTCAACTGTGAAAGCAGGCGCGGTACCGACTTCATTGGTTATCGCGATTGCGTTCGCAGGTAAATAAGCCTGACGTTTATTGTTCTCAGTGGGTGTGCGGTTGTAATATTTGAAACGTTCGAGAGTCTGCCCCCAAAGTTCTTCTTTAAAAATCAAATCAACATTGAAGGTATTGGCGACCGCTTGCCGGGTCATGTCATCGACTGTGGGCCCAAGCCCTCCGGTTGTGATCACAATATCAGCACGCATTAACGCCTCTTGCAATGTAGCGGTAATGCGATTGATATTATCGCCAACAGTAGCGAGTCTGTAGAGGTCGACTCCAATATCGCGTAGAGCGCGGGCAATATAACGAGAGTTTGTGTCTTGAATTTCACCTAAGAGTAATTCAGTGCCTATGGTAACAATTTCTGCAACAGCCATTTGGTTCCTTTGTGGAGAATTTCCCAACAAAAATTTGAGATAATTAGTTTATTTTATCTTAAAACTTGTTATCTTTGGTTGTTTTGTATTTAGAGGGTGCTGGTTCAACAAGGTTATACTATTAATATGAGCACAAATTCCGGTTATCGCAAGAAATTTGGAGCCTGGGGTGAAGATCAGGGCTTGAATTTCCTTTTGAAAAAGGGCTACATTCTGCGCGTGAAGAATTACCACACTCGCTTTGGCGAGATCGATCTGATCATGTCTTCGGGTGACCGTCTGGTCGCGGTCGAGGTCAAAACACGTAAGTCAAACGCTTACGGGATCGCTGAATACAGCATCACACGCAAAAAATTCCAGTCTATGCAAGCAGCTATGCTTGTCTACCTGGAGAGCTTGGATAAGCCAGTTTCTGACTGGCAGGTTGATGTTCTGGTCATTGAAACAAACCTCAACGGTAACCCTGAAATTATTCACTACGAAAATGTATATCTGGACTATCTCAATGAGTGAAACAAAGCCGAGATTAATCATGCTGGTTGGTCCTACTGCCTCAGGTAAAACCGGCCTGGCAATTCAACTGGCAAAAGCGCTTGACACTGAGATCATCTCCGCAGATTCCAGGTATCTTTACAGACAACTTACTATCGGTACTGCCAAACCCACAGAACACGAGCTTTCGCAGGTTCGCCATCACCTGATCAATAAGGCTGATTTAGATCAGCCCTGGAGCATCGGTGAATACAAGACAGAAGCGGAAAAACTTATACACAATTTAAACCGGCAAGGGAAGATCCCCATAGTCACCGGTGGAACCGGCCAATATATCCGCGCGCTCAGACAAAACTGGCAGATCCCCGAGCTTGAGGCAGACCACAGGATGAGGACGGCCCTGGAGAACATCGGGGAAGAGATCGGCTTCGAAAAACTTCATCAAAATCTGGAGGTTTTGGACCCTGAAGCTGCTGGCTTTATCGATTACCGCAATCATCGTCGCACGATAAGGGCACTCGAGGTGATTTTCAGTAGTGGAGTTCGGTTTTCTCAGGCTCGATCAAAAGAGGAATCGCCCTACGAGATTCTGATATTCGGCTTGGAGTGGGAGCGAGAGGAGTTATACCAGCGAATTGATGTCAGGATCGAACAGATGCTGAACGAAGGCTTTCTGGATGAAGTCCGCGAGCTAATTAATCATGGTTACAAAGGCGAGCTGCTAAAAATACGTGTAATTGGTTATAGCGAGCTTATCGCCTATCTGGACAATGAAATCAGCCTTGAAGAAGCCATCATGCTGATTAAGCGAAACACCCGAAAATACGTCCGCCGTCAGGCTAACTGGTTTAAGCCGACTGATTCGGAAATCCATTGGCTAAATGCAAAAGATCCAGCAATTTTAGAAAAAATGCTGGATCTGGTGTCTGCTAAATTTTGTTCAACTATTCCATGATGAAAGCCGGGATACCCTGGTTCTTCTCATAAGGAGTCGGGAAGAGCTCTTCAAACTCCTCTTTTGAAAGGGTTTCGACTTCCAAAAGCTTTTCAGCTATCTCGATCATCTTTTCTTTGTATTTAACCAAGATCTCTTTCGCAGTGGTATACGAAGAATCAACTAAATTATGCACTTCTTCGTCGATCGTCTGAGCCACACGTTCAGAATAATCCCGTTGTTCAGAAATTTCACGACCGAGGAAAACAAGCTCTTCTTTCTGACCGTAGACCATAGGCCCAAGTTTCTCACTCATTCCTAATCTGGTGACCATGCGTCGGGCTAATTTGGTGACTCTGTCGAGGTCGTTAGAAGCGCCTGAGGTGATGTCGTTGAACATAATCTCTTCTGCCGCCCGTCCACCAAGCATCGTCGCCAATTGGGCAGTCAGCATCTTCTTGGATTCAAGATACTGGTCGTCCACCGGCAGGGAGAGGGTGAAACCCCCGGCCATACCTCGCGAAATGATAGATACTTTTTGAACGGGGTTTGCTTCTGGCAAAACACTGGTAACAATTGCGTGCCCTACCTCGTGATAGGCGACAATCTTCTTTTCTCTCGGGTTCATCAACTTGCTTTTTCGTTCCGGGCCAGCGATGACACGCTCAATGGATTCCTCAAACTCGTCCCGTGTGATGACCTTCTTGTTTCGACGGGCAGCAAGGATCGCGGCTTCGTTGACCAGATTTTCCAGATCAGCACCGACAAAGCCAGGAGTTGAACGGGCGATTTCACCCAAGTCTACGCTTGAGTCGATTGGTTTCCCACGGCTGTGAACCTTTAGGATAGCTTCACGACCATTCTTGTCAGGTCTGTCCAACATCACGCGCCGGTCAAAGCGACCTGGGCGCAAGAGGGCAGGATCAAGAATGTCCGGTCGGTTAGTTGCCGCAATCACAATCACATTGGTGTCGGTTCCAAAACCATCCATTTCAACCAGAAGCTGGTTGAGGGTCTGTTCGCGCTCGTCATGACTTCCGCCAAGACCAGCACCACGGTGACGACCAACAGCATCAATTTCGTCAACAAAGACGATACAGGGCGAATGTTTTTTGGCTTCGTCAAACAGGTCTCTGACCCGGCTGGCACCAACGCCCACAAACATTTCAACAAATTCAGAACCAGAAATTGAGAAAAAAGGCACGCCGGCTTCTCCGGAGACTGCCTTTGCCATCAAGGTCTTGCCTGTGCCGGGTGAGCCCACCAGCAATACACCTTTGGGGATACGGGCGCCCAACGCGATAAACTTCTGTGGTTCCTGCAGGAATTCGACAACCTCCTGCAGCTCTTCTTTTGCCTCATCCACACCGGCAACATCCGCAAAAGTTACGGTTGAGTGTTCGCCAGTGATCATTTTTGCACGGGATTTGCCAAAGGACATGGCCGCGTTGTTTGAGCCCTGTGCCTGTCTGATAAAGAAAAAGAACAGAGCTGCCATCAGAATGAAAGGCAAGAAGTTAATTAGAAGGGTGACCGCGTTAGCCCAGAATCCGGGCAGGACCACCTCAATTTTGAGGTTCGGGTCGCGCAATTTCTCTGGAGAGACACCAAGCTGGACTAATTGTTCAATTAAACCAGTGTTAGGATCCTTGGCAGTGGTTGTTGCCGCCCGATTGGTAAGATCCCGATAGGTGATATAGACGTCGTTTTCTTTAATTTCAATTTTCCCGACGAGGTCTGCTTCTATATCGGCAGCCAGCTGGTTAATCGGAATGGGTTGCGTGCCGAAGGCTTGTTCCTGGACGCCATAAAAAACCATCGCGACGATAGAAAACAGCAGTAACGCCGAGATGAAAAATGATTGGTTACGAGATTTCAATTCTTCCTCCGTTTAAGGGCATAGTTGCCCAGCTAATGATTATACCAACAAGCAGGTTTGAGTTTTTGAATGAATAGGGAAGAAAACTTATTTCTGATAGATCTCTAACATCACCCCAAGGGGCCAACCTCATGGCAATGACCGCAGCCGACATTTGGATCTCTGACAGGGGCGTGAATCTTCGAGCACCAGGCTTTCACCTTCATCTTTTTTTTGAATAGAAAACCGCCGACCGAAACTGAATAAACCAGATTTTGGCAGGAGTTGTTGCGCAAATAATCAGGAACAGGGCAGCCAGAACAGAGCTCTGACGACCAGGCTTTTATATCTTCCGGGTTGGTAAGCGCCCGGCACTCCTCAAAATTCCGGCCACGATAATAGTCGCCATAAAAGAATTTGCATTCGCGGCCGTCTGGAATCCTCATTCACGTCCTGCCATCTTAAACTCGGGTAACATAATCTCCGCTGCGGGTATCGACCCGGATGGTGTCACCTTCATTCACAAAAGCTGGAACCTGAACCTTCAGGCCCGTATCGGTAACAACATGTTTGGTCAAACCAGTTGCTGTATTGCCCCGGGCGGATGGCTCTGCTGTGACTACTTCGAGATCAACAGTAGTTGGAAGCTCAATGTCCAGAGGTTCGGAACCGAAATAGGTCAGCTTGACTTCCATGTTTTCCTTGAAAAAGCTCTCATAGTCAGCTACCAGATCGGCGGGTACAGCGGGCTGTTCGAAGGTATCCATATCCATAAAGTAAAAGAAATTATCATCCCGGTAGAGATACTGAACGTTGTGATAGTCCAGACGAACATCCTGAACGCGATCACTTGAGATGAAGGTCATTTCCAGGGTAGTTCCTTTGCGTAAATCGCGAGCTTTAATCCTGATGGTGGCGCTGCCGCGACCTGGTTTGTTGTGCGCATACTCGAGTACTTTGTAAAGACTGTTATCCAGCTCGAATGTAACGCCTTTTCTTAACTCATTGACGTCAATCATATAAATCCTCTTTCATACTTGAAACTAAACGCGCAAATTATAGCGCATGTCCCGACGCTTTACAATCATTTCTCATGATCCGACCACAATCACCACAACTGGTTCGAAACCATGGGATCGTAACCCTGCACTTGCACTTTCCGTTCGTTAAATTCCGATGGTTATGTGAGCAAATCGACATTATTTCGTGATAGCGATGCTCCTTACAGGTGTTTCTATTTTTGTTATACTGCAACTTGGTACCTGAATTTGTAACCCAAATCTGCTTTTTAGGTTATAACAACAGTGTTGTCATAAAATATTAATTGGAGGCCTTATGGTCGAAATTATTGATGTTAATAGCAAAACCCTGGAAAAAGAATTCGTGAATTTTCAGTATGATTTATATGAGGGTTGCCCACAATTCGTTCCGCCATTCAGATCCGACATCTTTTTGATGATGAATAAAAAGAAACATCCTTTCTATGATCACTCCGATTCGGACTTCTTTTTGGCAAAACGAAATGGAAAAGTAGTCGGCAAAATCGCGGCACTGGAAAACAAACCGTTTAACCAGTTCCATAACTACCATGACAGCGAGTTTTACCTGTTCGATTGCATTGATGACCAGGAAGTTGCCAATGCGTTATTTGACAAGGTCAGCGAATGGTCAAAGGCGAGAGGACTGAACCGCATAGTCGGGCCTAAAGGGTATGGACCGCTGGATGGTTACGGCATTCAGGTGGAGGGATTTGAACACCGCCAGATGATGAATATGATGAATTACAACTATTCCTATTATCAGAAGCTGGTTGAAGATTATGGTTTTACAAAAGAAGTTGATTTTGTTTCCAGTTTCTTAGCCCCGCAATCGTTCGAATTGCCTGATAAAGTAAAAAAAGCAGTTGAAATCGCTAAGAAGCGGGGGCGACTGAGGGTGATGAACTTTCGCAACAAAAAACACATAATTGAGTGGAAATACAAAATAAAGGATGCATATAACCGCGCCTTTGTCCAAAACTGGGAGTATTACCCTCTGTCGGACCGAGAGCTGGACTACGCACTTGATAACGCTATCCAGGTAATTATTCCGGAATTGCTCCAAATTATCCTCAACGAGGAAGATGACATCGTAGGTTTCGTCTTATCGTTCCCAGATGTTTCCGCGGCAATGCAAAAAAACAAGGGCAGGCTCGGGCCAATAGGTATCATTCGCCTTCTAAGAGAACTTAAAACCACGCAATGGCTGGATTTTAACGGAATCGGGATTTTGCCAGAATATCAAGGCATGGGCGGGAACGCGCTGATCATGGAGGCATTATTGAATGCGGCGAAAGCCAACCCGCGTTTCATATATTCAGAACTGACTCAAGTAGCCGAAACTGCTGTTCAAATGCGCAGGGACCTCGAAAACCTGGGCGTAAAATATTATAAGAATCACCGGGTGTATGGCAAGAAACTTGAATGAAAAGAGCGGGTGATGGGATTCGAACCCACGAATGTTAGCTTGGGAAGCTAATGCCTTACCACTTGGCAACACCCGCGTGAGGTTACTATTTTACACCGATTTTAATTTTCAGGCAGAAAGATATGACCAGAAATACAGCCAAAGAAGCCGAACAGTTCGTCAAAAGCAGGAAAAATTCTTTCATCGCAGCCTTTCAGGGTCTTGGATTCATTTTTAAGACCCAGAAGAACGCCTGGATCCACCTCACTGCGACGATACTTGCAATCGCGGTCAGCGCATTCCTGCAAATAACCTTAACCGAATGGATCGCGATCCTGCTTGTGATCGGCTTGGTCTGGATGGCAGAGTTTCTCAATACAGCTTTTGAAGTTATTGTTGACCTGGTCAGTCCGGAAATCCACCCTTTGGCAAAAATTGGCAAAGACGTAGGAGCTGCCTCTGTTTTGATTGCGGCAATCTTGTCTGTCATAATCGGCCTTTTGGTGCTCGGACCCGCAGTTATAGAAAAGATTAATAGTTTTGGATAGGCTTTGACGTTGTAAATTAAAACTTATGTCTGTATACTTTACTTACAAATTCTGAAGATATTATTGGAGGAGTAAATATGTTTGAAGAACCAATTAACGTGACTGACGCCGCTTTTGAGAAGACTGTCTTAGAAAACCAGCTTCCTGTAATTGTAGATTTCTGGGCTCCCTGGTGCGGACCTTGCCGCATGGTTGCCCCGATCCTCGACAAAATTGCCAAAGAATATGCAGGGAAATTAATTGTTGCAAAAGTCAACACAGACGAAAACCAGGAATGGGCAGGTAAGTTTGGTGTCCAGGGTATTCCGACCATGCTCATGCTAAAAGACGGTAAGATCATTCACCGTCAGGTTGGTGCTCTACCTGAACCGATGCTGAAAGATACCATTGATCAATTTCTTGCAGTTGCCATGGAAGAATAAATAACAAGCGCATTTAAATAGAGCCGCGGTATCTTCGCGGCTCTATTTTCTTACAATAGATTTTCTCTAATCTTTACTCGTGAAGGTTTGTTTTCGAACGATATCAGCACCGAGCAATTGCAACTTTTCTTCGATTCTTTCGTAGCCACGGTCAATTTGTGCCACGTTGCGTATAGTCGACTCGCCTTTAGCTGAAAGGGCAGCCAAAACCAGGGCGATACCAGCTCGTATATCCGGACTATCAAGCTTTTCAGCGTTGAGTTGGGTGGGTCCATTGACAATGCAGCGATGGGGGTCACACAGAATAATTTGCGCGCCCATGGAGACGAGTTTGTCGATAAAGAACATGCGGCTGGGATACATCCAATCGTGAAAAAGGATCGTGCCTTTTGCCTGAGTGGCGATCACGATGGCGATACTCATTAAATCGGTCGGAAAAGCCGGCCAGGGCATCACGCTGATTTCGGGAATGGCATTGCCCAGATCTGGCTCAATGACTAATTTTTGGTTAGAAGGGATCAAGATATCATCCCCTTCGAAAATTATTTCAACACCGAGACGTTTCAACACCAGCTGGATCATCCGCAGGTACTCGATGCCGGCATTTTTAATCCGGATTTCTCCACCAGTCACAACCGTAGCGCCAACAAAACTAATCACTTCCAGATAATCAGGCCCGATGGAGAATTCTGTGCCATGCAGTTTTTCAACTCCTTCAATGCTCAATACATTCGAGCCGATGTTGTCGATCCTGGCGCCCATTTTGTTCAACAATTGGCAGAGCTGCTGAATGTGGGGTTCGGAGGCCGCATTGTGGATATGAGTCGTTCCTTTTGCCAGCACAGCTGCCATGATAGTGTTCTCTGTGGCTGTGACACTGGCTTCATCAAGCAGAATATCCGCGCCAACCAGGCCTCGCGTGGAGAACTTGAAATAGTCTTCATACTTAAATTGAGCACCGAGTTTTTGTAAGGCGAGAATGTGGGTGTCAACCCGTCTGCGTCCGATCACATCACCACCAGGGGGAGGTAACTCCAGGACACCAAAACGTGCGAGCATCGGGCCAGCAAGCAGAATCGATGCCCGGATTTGACGGCAAAGATCCGGGTCGAGATCACCAGGTGTGATATTTTTGGCTTTGAACGTCCAGGTGGAAGTCAAGGCATCTTTCGTAATCTCTACACCCAGGCTCTGCATTAATTTCGCCATCGTCCGGGTGTCCTCGATATCTGGCATATTATGCAGCGTTATCGGCTCGTCAGTCAAAAGACAAGCTGCCATCATCGGAAGCGCAGCATTCTTATTTCCAGACGGCTGCATAGTTCCACGAAGAGGCATCCCCCCGTTAATGATGAATTTGTCCATTTATTCCTCCTAAATGGTCGTTTAAGCTGAGATCGGCCCGGAGGCGGGAACTTCCGGTCCGACGTTGTTCTCATATTTTTTAAAATTTTCGGTAAATTTTTGAGCCAGCGCTTTAGCTTCATCCTCGTATTGCTGTCTGTCTTCCCAGGAAAGTTCTGGGTTGAGCACTTCATTTGGAACGTCAGCGACGTTATCAGGAATAGCAATGTTGAAGATAGGGTGGATATGAGTGGGCGAGCCGTCCAGTTGTCCAGACAAAACAGCACTGATCATTGCGCGGGTCAATGGAAGTGCAATGCGTTCTCCAACCCCAAAACCGCCTCCAGACCAGCCGGTATTCAGTAGCCAAACGCGTGTTCCGTGTTCTTCCAGCCTCTCGGCCAGCATCTTTGCGTAAACGGTAGGTTTCAGGGGCAGGAAAGGCGCGCCGAAACACGTGGAAAAGGTGGCCTGGGGTTTATCGCCTAAGCCCCGTTCCGTGCCGGCGAGTTTGGATGTGTAACCACTCAAGAAATAGTACATCGCCTGTTCTTTAGTCAGTCTTGCAAGAGGAGGGAGGACCCCAAAAGCGTCAGCGGTAAGCAAGAAAATGTTCTTGGGATGTCCGCCAACACCACCCGGTGCGTAGTTGCTGATAAAAGTCAGCGGGTAGGAAGCGCGAGTGTTTTCAGTGATGCTGTTATCGTCGAAGTCAGGATGGTTTTTGTCATCTAACGGTACGTTTTCGAGCAAAGTGCCAAAGCGATTGATCGCGGACCAAACCAGGGGTTCGTATTTTGGATTCAGTCGGATAGTTTTCGCGTAGCAACCGCCTTCAAAGTTGAAGATCCCGTTTTCACTCCAGCCGTGCTCATCGTCCCCGATCAATGCGCGCGACTCATCAGAGGATAGGGTAGTTTTACCTGTGCCGCTAAGACCAAAAAACAAGGCAACATCGCCTTCTTCGCCGATATTGGCGGAACAGTGCAGAGAAAGAACATCCTGTTTCGGAAAGACATAATTGACGACCGTAAATACTGATTTTTTAATTTCGCCACCGTAAAGGGTCTTGCCAATCAGCACCAGTTTCTCGTCGAAGTTCAACGCAACCATCGCGGGGGAGCGCAGCCCGTCCACAACCGGATCGCCTTCAAATTTGGAGGAGACCAGGAGCGTAAAGTCCGGGTCGATGTGAGGCTGTTCTGTGTTGTTGCGGATAAACATGTTGGAAGCGGCAATGCTTTGCCAGGCATAATTGGTAACTACCCGGATTTTGATAAAGTGTTCCGGGTCTGCGCCGGCCAGCATGTCGCGGACATAGAGAGTTTCGCCTTGCAGTGAATCAATTAATTTCCGCTTAAGTTTCGTGAATGTTTCTGAGGTCATCGGTTCTGTGCCTGAGGCAAACCAGAGGTCCGGATCACCGTTCTCGACCAAATATTTGTCGTTAGGAGAGCGACCTGTAAACGGTGAGGTGTTTACTGCTAACGCTCCAGTGTCCGCCAGAATGGATTCACCTCTTTTCAACGATTCAGTCACCAGTTCAGCGACATTTAAATTGTATTTGACGTTTTGGACAGAACCAAAGCCTAATTTGGTTAATTCAGTTCTCAGCACTTCGTTGACTTGATTCATGATTAATTCGTTAATACTCCTTTCATTGGTTATGAAATAACTTATAGGCAGGTTTCCCATAAATCGATGAGGAGAAATCTGTCATTTCTAAAGCAGGGAAAAAGCCGCGTGTTGCCACACCAGATATCCAGCCCCTAGCTGAAATCGAGTTCAAATAGGCGGAATAAAACTCTGTCTGGGCTTGCAGATCGACATTGTGGCTGTTGTAAGTTGGATTGGTCGCACTGATAATGGCGCTTCCGTTATCGCTCCCGCTGATGTTGGTGGTTGTAAAAGATGCTGCATTGAGCCCAAGATAGACTGGTTTCTGCTGGCTCTGCTGGAAACTGAACAAGACGCTGTCCAGATATCTGCCTGCTGAATCGCTGGTGTATGCTCCCGCTTGACCAGGTTCGGCATTGATGAGGAAGTAGAACCCCTGCGCTTGCTCATAAAAAGAGAAGCTTTCAACTGGCTCGGAGCCTGGATCCAGAGCCAAAAGCACCTGGCCCTGGTAGTATTCGTCCACTTTTGTTAACAGATCAGTCCAAATTTCCTGGCTGGATTTCGGTGTGCCAAAATTTTCCGCAACGGTTTCGATCGCGCCGGGATACGTGCTGAAGACGTCTGGTCCACCCAGGATGATCTGATCCGCCTTGATTATGGTCGCCAGCTTGATTGTGTGCATCACCATGCGTTCATAATCTGCATACCATTGCTGCCACCAAATCTGACTCTTTTGAGAGTCCCGGAACCATGAGCCGGCATCGGTAGGAAAGCATAACCGTGGATATACAGCCACTTTCAATTCTTGCTGGCTGGCAGCCATTGCAATCCGGTTTAGTTCAGCTGAGGGTATGGTGATAGCCGGGTCACTGTCTATGAGAGGCAAATCTATGTCTGTGCTGACTTTCCATGTGGGGGTCAGGATCAGCCAGTTGAAGCCGTTTGCTTTGAGGTTATCAGCCAGCCCATACCAGGCGTCGAGATGGTTCGAGGCGTAGAATGGATCGACTTCGACGCCAATCAATGCCTCTTCGTCGAAACTTATGGGGGTTAAGTTGGAGGTGGTTTGTACGTCTGAGTCCCACATTCTCCAGCCAGTAATTTCATCACGGATTTCTGTGAGCGCACCAGGCATAAAGGTTCTGGGTGTTGTATCAGGATAACTTTCCTGGCCCAGGGAGCAATCAGCGTTTCTGCAATAACGATAGCTCACGGAGTCTGGACCGGAAGCTCGCGGGAAATAAACCAGCATCCACTCGTTGTTTTCCATCGGCCACATCGGGATAGGGTTACTCCAGGATCCATGATTGAACTGCAAATAGAGTTGCTCGCCGGAAGAAGTGCCAGCTGGGGAGGTTGCAAATATGGAGATCCCGTTTTGTTGACTGGCTCGCCAGGTAGCGACCGAATCATCAATGACGACATCCTTATTCGGAACAACGAACTGGCGGACAAGTCTATTACCGCCAAGGTCGCGCTCGCTGTTGACCAGAGCGTCGCCGAGAGTGTACTGATAGCGCAGGAAACTGCCGGCAAAAAGTTTGACCTGGGCAACGTAACTGCCTTCAGTGTTGCGGGCCATTAACTGCATGTTGGCCGCCTGCGTACCAGTGCCCTGGAGCATGTCATAAAAAGTTTGTCCAAATTGGCGCAAATTACCCGCAATCCGTACCGGCGCGCCAACAGCCTGATTAGGCGGCGTCATTACAAAGGTCAAGGTCACTTCTGGCAGGGCTGTCATCCGGATGATTGCCAGAGTCGCCAGGTATTCGACCATATTCACTTCTTGTTGGAAGTCCAAATAACTGCCGTCGCTTAAAGTTGCCACCAAATTATGTTTTCCAACAGGTAACCCACGGATTAAAAACCTTCCGTTCATATCAGTCATTGCTGTCTTGCCAGCAACATTGACGAACACATCCGCCAGGGGGGCTTCGGTTTCGTCATCGGCAACCGCGCCGTTGAGATCGACCAGAGGGCCGTTGTATGGAACCTCTGGCCAGCCAGCAATCGTGTCATTGATAACCAGATTGTCACGGACAACCAGCTGACGGAAGGCAAGCGGATGGTTATCTGGCAACAACTCACCCATCTCGATCGGATGGGTGAGGGTATATCGGTAAGAGATCACCGCGCCCTGGGGCAACATGATGGTCAGACTGTGTCCGTCTGTGGTCATATTAAGCAGATAGCGTTCCAGGTTGTAGTTGACACCAGTTACCAGGTCGAGAATATCCAGAGAGATCCGGTCCTCTTCGGAAAAGTTTTCAAAAGGATGAGCAATAAATTGGACTTCAACCAGCTTCACCTCAGAAATATCTGAGGGCAAGTTGGACCTGTCTATAAGTTTTTGGGGTTCTTTTGTCTGAAAACTCAGCGCACAACCAGCTAACAAGCAAACAGCAATTATCAGGCTACTCAGATTTCGGACGAAAGAAGCCTTCTGGCTCACTCATGCCTCGATATCTTTGGTCGATTGAATGATGCTGTTCAAATTTTCAGCCAGGCTTCCCAGCACGCCATTGACAAAACGGGGAGAAGAATCTGTGCCAAACATTTTCGCGAGTTCAACAGCTTCGTTGATGCCGACCTTCAGGGGAGTCAGCTGGTAAAAAGCAACTTCCCACAAGGCGATACGCAAAATATTGCGATCGACAACGGCCACCTGGTCAAGCGGCCACTCCGGGGCGTGTTCGCTGATCAGCTCATCCAGCCTTTGAGTGTTTTGGCGAACACCTGTAATCAATACGCGGGCAAATTCCAATTGGTTCGCATCCAAATCGTGCTCAAGAGATCTCGCTTCCAGGACTTCTCCAATCTGGTGATCGGTTAAGTCCAGTTCGAACAGTGCTTGAAGTGCGGCTACTCTTGCCCGTGTACGTGATTTCATAATTGCCTAAGCCTCAATATCCACATCAGTGATGTGCACATTGATCTTAGCAATTTCCATGCCAACCATTTCGGTGATGGCTCGATTGACACGTCGTTGAATCGTCTGGGCAACCAGGCGCGCATTTTGATGGCTGCTGATGATAATGTAAATATCAAAGTAGATCAGATCATCCTTGATGTCCACCTTAATGCCCATGTTATCAGGTGAATATAATTGCTTGATTTCAGCCATACGGCTGACGCCAGGAACAGCCAGGGTGGTTAGTTGAGCAATAGTCGACAAGACTGATGGCGCGATCGTGGTCTTACCGATTGGCCCGCCTTTTATGGCACCAGTCAAAGCTTCAGTCATTGTCTTCTTCTTTCTCTCCTGGAACGAATCCAGTTTTCAAAATGCTGTAAAGAACGATCTGATCGTCCGTCATTCCGATGTTTTCGTTCTCATTACGAATTGCTTCGATTACTTTCGGATAATCCACTCCTTCAGGCCAGCCTTGGTTGAAGGCGTTTTCAGGGTCACTGTAGGTTGGTGCTGTTTCCGTTATTTGGAACTTCAAAACCTTGAGTACTTTTTCGAAGGTCTCGCTGTGAGCCTGGAACAATTGCATCCAGGCGTTCAGAATGATCCTGACAAAATGAGGATCACTCTCAAACAGCTTCTCAGAATCGCGCACTAACAGGCGTTTTGGCGCAGTTAGAGGATTTCTAAAACCACTGACCTTAACCTCAGTTTTCAGGGTTTCCGCCAATTCTTTTCGGGTTTCAGTTGTATATACTGAAAAATCAGCCAAAACGTTTTCAATGATTTCTTCACGGAACCAGGGTTCAATGAAAACATTGATCACGTGCAGAGGCTTAAGTTCGCTCATTTTTCATCCTTTCTATAGGTAAACCTGACCAGGACTGTTAGTTATTCATCCTCATCGTCGTCAAGTGCGTCTTCTTCTTCTTCAACATCCCAGAGACTTTCAGGCTCTTCGCCGTCCTCGTCCCAGATTTCGATTTCGTCATCATCCCAGTCACCTGATGGTTCTTCGTCATCAATTGGGCGGTAGGTGAGGCACCCGGCATCGGGATTGAGGTCAATTGCAGCTGCGGTGCAGTAGCGCTCATCCAGAAACAAACAATCCAGGTATTTACAGCGAATTTTCGTCATGATTATCTCCAATAACCTACTTTCATTTCGCTCGCATTTTACCTTAGACCGAGTATAGCGTAAAGTCAAAAGGCTGTTTTAGCCCGGGTTTACACGTGTGGCTTCGATCACATTTGCCAGGTTTTCAAGCCTTGCCAGCACGCGGCTGAGCTGGTTAATCCCAGCAACTTCCAAAACCAGGTTTACTTTAACAACATGCTGGCGGGTTGTCAGAGAAAGGTCAACTAATCGGACGGGTTCGCTAGATAACACAGCAGAAATATCGCCCATCAATCCCTGTCGATCGTATGCGGTGATCTGAAGAGGCACGGGATAGGTTTGTTCTGAGCTTCCCCAGTCAACTTTGATCAGCCGTTCCGTATCCGTCACCCGCAGAGCATTGGGGCAATCCATACGGTGAATCGTCACACCGCGACCGCGGGTGATGTAGCCGATAATCGGATCACCCTGCATTGGGTTGCAGCAACGCGCGAAACTGTGGGCTATGCGATCGAGCCCCATAACTGTTATTGAATCATCAGACTTATATTTCCCAGGCGTTTCGGGTTTCAGCACATCCGATTTGAGAGTATCAGCCTTTAATTCGCCGATGCGATTGACTAATTTGCCAATCGGAATGTCACCATAACCGATGCCGACATACAGATCCTCTACGGTTTTGAGGTTAAAGGCACTCAAAACAAGATTGAGGTCTACATCGACCAGCCCAAGCCGTTTGAGTTCTTTCTCGACCAGGATTTTTCCGTGTTCAAGGTTATGCCCGCGGTCCTGCTGTTTAAACCATTGTTTTATTTTCGAGCGAGATCGACTGGAGCGAACCATTCCAAGACTGGGGTTGAGCCAATCCCGGCTGGGTCCCCCACGGTTTACGGTGAGGATTTCAACCTGGTCACCCGTTTTCAAGACGTAGTCAAGCGTAACCAGTTTCCCGTTGATTTTGGCGCCGCGGCAGCGGTGACCGACGTCGGTGTGGACCAGGTAAGCAAAATCTATCGGTGTTGAACCTTGAGGGAGATCAATGACATCGCCTTTGGGGGTGAGCACATAAACACGGTCTTTGAAGATATCGCCGCGCATACCCTCGATCAGTTCCTGGTTGTCTTCGACTTCTCTGCTCCAGGCGATCAAAGTCCGCAAGCTGCTTACTTTTTTTTCGTATTTATCGCTGAGATGACGTTTGCCTTCTTTATAGAGCCAATGTGCGGCAACGCCATACTCTGCGGTATTGTGCATTTCTGTGGTTCGAATCTGTACTTCCAGCGGTTTCCCGTCTGTATAGATCACAGCGGTGTGTAACGACTGATAGTTATTAGGCTTTCTGGCAGCGATATAGTCATCAAATTCGCCCGGAATCGGCGCGTAGTGGGTATGGATGATGCCAAGGACTTTGTAGCAGGTTTCGACGTCGCCCACAATGACCCTGACAGCCCGAAGGTCGCGGATGCCTTCAAAATTTTTCTCTTTGGATTGCATTTTCCGGTAGATCGAGTATATATGCTTCGGTCGGCCGGATATCTCTGCTTCTATTTCCGATTTTTGGAGCAGACTCTGGAGACTTTCAATAATTTTTACGACTTCCTCTGATCTTTTGGAACGTCTTAATGTCAGATTCTCTGCGATTTCTTTGTATTTTTCCGGTTGAGTATAGCGAAAACTTAAATCCTCGAGCTCCCATTTCATCTGCCAGATACCAAGCCGGTTTGCCAACGGGGCATAGATATCCATGGTCTCCTGAGCGATCTTTTTTTGACGATCAGAGGGCAGGGCACTCAGGGTACGCATGTTGTGAAGGCGATCTGCCAACTTGATCACGACAATTCTGGCATCATCACCAATCGCCAGCAGCATTTTCCGAAGTGTCTCCGCCAGGTCTTCGTCAATCTTCGTGCTGGAAGCAAGCGGAGTTTCGGCCAGCGGTTTTCTTTCGTCAGGTTGCTGGTCAGCTCGTGAGAGATAGGGCAGCCTGGTAATTCGAGAAACATCCTCAACAAATCCGGCGATGGTTTCGCCAAATTCATCTGTGAGGGTTTTATTTAAAACGGGGGTGTCGACCAGGACGTCGTGCAACAGCGCGGCGGCCACAATTTCTGGAATAGCGTTCATCTCAATCAGGATATTAGCAACACCGACACAATGCGTATGGTATGGCTGACCGTTGGCACGAGTTTGTCCCTGGTGGGCCTCCTCGGAAAAACGGTAAGCCTTTTCAATCAACTCAAGATCAGCGCGTGAATAGGCTTCAGGTATCTTACTGAGAAATTGTTGGATATCCATAATGATGTGCTAATTGTAAGCCAAAACCGGAGGTTTAATTCACGGCAGTTCTGTACTAATGAGACCTTGTTGCACCCCGCCCCCGTCGTGGAATGTACACAATCCTTGATAACTTTTCATAAAACAGTTAGCTGGCTCTAATACAGAAAAGAGTCATCAGCTGTTGTTCAATACAAGTGTTCTTCCCGGTTTGAGTCCGGCTCCCTTGGGTTTATTTGAGCATTTCCTTGCTCTCGAAACCACGGTTATAACGCAGATTGTACAGGCAGTCGCTTTCGATTTGGGTTAGATTTCCGGTCACGGTATTAGTGAGCAATTTGCCAACGCCAGGTCCAAGCATAAATCCTTGCCCACATGTACCTGCCGCGATCAGATAGCCGTCAAGTCCCTCTACAGGACTAACGATTGGGTTCCCATCCGGCGTCATGGGGTAGGTGCCCCGCCAGGTTCGGCGTACACGGATGTTACCCAAAATCGGCATCAGATCTACCAACCGCCTGCATGACTGTGGCAGGAAGGAACTGGTGTTTTGAGTCAGGTTCCCCCAGATCTGTGGGGCAGGGGTCAGGCAGAAAATGATTTTTCCGGTAGGATGCTGGTAGAAATAGAAATTGCTTGACCCCGGGCAATGGCGAATATCAACAACCATGGCAGCAAACATGGGTTGAACCGGTTCGGTTATGCCTGCCTCGTGTGCGTCAGGCTCAATTGGAAGGTCGACGCCAACCATTTGTGAGATCTCTCGGGACCAACCCCCGGCCGCGTTGATGAAGGTCTTACAGGCGTAAGCACCCTGATTGGTTCGAACTCTTTGGATACAGTTGCCTCCGACGAGGATTTCAGTCACAGCCTCGTTGAAGTGAAATTCAGCTCCTTCAAGTTGAGCCCGCTGCCAGAAAGCGAAGGCCGCCTTTAAAGGCGAGGCGCTGCCGTCACCTGGTGAAAAAGTTCCGCCCAGCAGTCCTTGCGGGTTGAGATGGGGTGCGATTTCGAGGTTTTGATCTCTTTCTATCCAATCGATATTCAAACCAAGCGATCGTTGCAATTCTAATAAGCTCTTGAGAGTAGTTTCTATCTCAGGCTCGTAGGCTACAAAATTATAGCCACCTGCACGCCAGTCGATATCATCGCCGTAGGTTTCTTTCCAGGAGGAAAAGATTTCAATCGAATTTGAGCATAAATAAATCTTTGAAGGATCGGAATGGGTTGCGCGAATACCGCCAATAGCGTGCTTGTTTGAAGCCTGACCGGGGCTGGCCATCGCTTCCAAAACCAACACTTTAAGACCAGCCTGCGCAAGGTAGAACGCGGTTGGCGTGCCGATCGAACCAGCTCCAGCAATAATTACATCATAAGTTTTATTCAGGCTCATCGGATGTTGTCCATGCCTCCGTGCGAATTCTCTATAAAATCTTTAACTGGCACTTCAACAAATGCCGGGCGGACCGGAGGGTCAGTTACTTCAGACGGGGGCACGCCCTCAGCCGCAAACATGCGTCTGATCAGGTTCAGGCAGGTTTTGCCCCCACAGGAGCCCATGCTGGCGTGAGTGATTGCCTTAATCTGGTTGATGTCCCTGATGCCGGCTTTGATCAGCTTTCTGATTTCGCCGGCGGTGATTCGTTCACAGCGGCAAATGTAGGCGTCATCATCCAGATTTTGGAGCATTTCTGACTCAGATTCAAATGGCTTTGACTGGCTGGTTGGGATAATGCGAAAACCAGCCACACTTTTTGAGATTTGTATTGGTACTTCGACACTGAGCAAGCGTGTTCCGTTTTTAAATCCTGGGACTGTTTTTATCCTCTCGATTTTGAACTCGCCAAGCGACCGTCCGTCGGTGTCGGTTACTTCTATCTGGTTTCCGATGGCAATCTCGGCGATTTCCTGCTCGACCGGAAGGCTGACCAGGGCAGTTTGACTGTGCTTGCGGAAATCGACCAGACTGATTGCTAACCCCGGACAAACGGCCAGGCAACGCCCGCAGGCAATACATTCTCCAGCTCGGTCCTCATCGAAATGGGGCAGGTGGCGGATGTCAGCCTCGTCAATGAAGATGAGATCCCTTGGGCAGACCGTAGAACACGGGTTACAGGGGATTTCCTGTGTGCAATGAAATACGGGGAAGACCCCGTCAAGTTGATCAATATATTTTTCCGCCACGGTTATCCCAGGTTTCGACTTAAGAATTTGTTCCGTCTCAAACCAACTGGCGGGGATCTCGGATATGTCTTTTCCTAAGCTCTGTGCGATTTCGTTTCCAACAATTTTTCCCGAGAAGATGGCTGCAGAGGCTTCCGCGATCTCATTGGCATCTCCGGCTGCGAAGACCTTCATGCCTACCGCTTTGGCCATATTGATGAACTCATTCACCGGTTCCAGTCCAACTGCGATCAAGAGGGTGTCGCAATCGTAAACTTTTTCAGTACCCCGAATGGGCTGAAAATTTCTGTCGACTTGGGCGATAACCACTGACTCGACCTTGTCATGTCCCCTGGCTTCTATTACCGTGTGGGAGGTGAAAATGGGAACACCAGAACGAGTCAGTTTATCTTTATGGACTTTATAGCCACCGCACTCTGCCGCGGCTTCCACCAGGCCGGCCACGTGAATGTTCGCCTGGATGGCGTGGTAACCCGCGATCAAACCGACATTTCCTCCGCCGATGATAAACAGGTTATTGCAGGGTCTGACCAAATCCCGATTTACCAGGGTTTGAAAGGCCCCGGCGCCATAGACTCCAGGCAGGGTATTGCCAGAAAACGACAGGCTGCGTTCTCTGGCTCCGGTAGCAACCAGGAGTGCGCCTGGTTTGACATGGACATTTTCTTTTTGCTCACGATAAATAGCAACCTGGTGGTCTTCAAAAACACCTATCGCGGTGGAATTTGTCCAGATTTCAACAGTGGGTAATGTCTGAGCCTGTTCGGCCAGGATTTTGGCAATGTCGATACCCCTGGTACCGGCATGCACGGCGTTTGAAGAACCGAAAAAGCGGTGAGTCTGCAATACCAATTTTCCGCCCAATTGGTTTTTGTCATCGACCAGGATGACACCCACACCCAGTTGGCCGAGCTCGATTGCCGCGGATAAGCCAGCCGGGCCGGCACCGATAATCAGGACTTCACATTCGTAATAGCGGGGGAACTGGTCTTTCTCGGGGATTGGGGCGAAGCTTTCTGGTAAACCAGGTAGCCCGTCCGCTGGCTCAACCTTCATTCCTGGGGTTACCGGGGTCATGCAGGCTTTGACCGGCAAACCGTTAGCGATCACCATGCACTGTGAACATTGCCCGTTAGCACAAAATATGCCCTGGGGGCTGTGGTCCTTAACATGATGTCGGAAAACCTGGATACTCTGAGCCATCAGGGCAGAAGAGATCATCTCATTTGGTTTTGCATAAAAAAGTTTTTCTTGCCAGTAGAAAGGTGTTGTTGCTTCGCTTTCATCGATCAGGATAGGGTGAGACTTGATTCGATAATCGATCATAAACTCCTCAAATGAACAACCAGTTTAGTAGTTAATATTACCACCAGCAAATCCAGATGGGGTTAATTCTCAACAATGCTCTGTTCCATAACTATCGCCAGAAAAACTACCTTAGCTTGGCTATTGTGTTCAGGTCAATCTCTGGATGGCGCGTCGTCGAATATTTCCTGGTACTTTTTATCAAGTTCGTCATCAGCAAGGTGTGAATAGCGTTGGGTTACAGCGATATTGGTGTGACGTGCCAAAACCTGGGCTAATTTGAGATTACCGGTGCTGCCCAGGACTGTTGTGACAAAATAGTGCCTGAAGGAATGAGGCGTTATGGTGCCAACAGCATCTACTCCCAGACACTCTTTTACCCGGCTATTTACGATGGCGCGTCCGGTGGTGGTCGATATAGGTTTGATTTTATTGCCAACAGCGCGATCGTGTCTGGCAAATATTGGCAATGATTTGAGCGCTTTGCCTCCCAGGCCATCCAGTTCCGCACGGGCTTGCAGATAATCGCGCAGTGCTTTCAGACTGCGTTTGGAAAAGCGCAAAACAGCTTCTTTGTTGCCTTTACCAATAATTACAGCACGGCTCTCGTGCCAGTCGATGTCTCCACGACGCAAATTACAAGCTTCGTGCACCCGCAGACCCGTATCTGCCAGGGTGATCAAAAAAGCGCGGTCTCGCAGATTAAGCAGACGTTCAACGTTGCTTTCGGTTGGCTTTTGGTTCAGATTTTCTGCGTGAATGATGACTTTCTCGATATCAGACTTGGGAAATTGAGGCAGGCGCACACCAGACCTGCGGGTGCGCTGTTTGATCAAAAGCCGAACGCGCGGAAGGTTGATTTGAGCCAGATTTTCTCCAGCGATGTATTCATACAGACCAACCGTTGCGGTCATGTAGACTTGCTCTGTGGCTGAAGAGAAGTTTTTCAAAGCGGTAGCCATCCAGATGATGGCATCCTCACTCAAAACCCTGATATTTTCTTCTTCAATCTTCAAACCGTTGCTGACCAGGACTTCGGAAAACAATCTCATAGCATTGGAATAGGTACGATAGGTATTGGCACTACGTGAGAGTTTGACTGAGTTTAGATAACGGTGAATGATATCATTAATATTCATAATAAGGCCTTATTTATGTACTTATTGCGCGTAGTATTGTTCATGGCGTAACTTTTCATATAATTTATCGTAACCATATTATACTCAAATACACCTTTTTTGAGTGGGGGATAGGGTAATCGTAATTTGCGTAGAAGGCAAAATTAATTACTTCGCACTAATAAAATAATGGACTTTAATCCATATGATTGATGACGACTGAGTTAGTAAACATCCTTTCACATGGTTTTCTCTCTCAGTGTGTTGAGGATTGGCCTTCTAAAACCTGATAAGCTCGTCTAATCCAGATTACTGATCCTGGCATTGGAAGTCACACGCGACGACGTTACATAATATTCTCTACCTTCGCACGAAAGTTTTTCAACACCTCTCAGAAAAGCAATAAAACGCTGGGGGAGGCATTTTCGTTCAAACAGCCGATCCTTTTACTCCCTAAATTATGCTTACGATAATGATACTTATCATAATCTAAAGCTAAAATGTAAAAATCTGTTTCTTCCCTCTTGGATTGATGACCCATTATTCAGGATGAATCTGAATAAAGTTGTAACCAATGCGTTGTTTGCAATTCTTCCCGTTAGTTATTCCAGCCCTCTACTGCTTTGGTCTGTTCTCCAAAACTTCATAGGCACCCACCCAGGGCTCACCCAGGCGGTTTCGCTCTGAAACTTCAACCTCGTTCAGGTGTTGAGCCACCTGAATCAATTCTGTGGCAATTTTTTCCCAATCCTGCGCCAATACTGCCTTCTGCAGTGTCTGACGGCAGATCTCCATCCAACCCCACTTCATCCGGAAACGGTCTGCTTTGAGCCAATAATCGCGTTTCTCCCAGGCAATCGCGCTGGAATCCACCGATTCTTCGATCTTTTCTAAAGCCAGCGCGACGTACGCGGCCATATCAAGGCTCTCACGGTCCGGCTGCCCCTTTTGCATCAATTTACGGATAGCTAAAACGATCGATTTGCTCAACCGGTTTCGGTAAGTTGTGCCGCTCTCGCTTTTTTTAATCGCCATTATTAATTCCTTGTTTCATAGTCTTGGGCAATTATACCAACTACCTGCCCCACTCATTATTTTTCAGCCGAAACTGCATTCAGCTTGTATCAGCTATGTACAACCTATAAATTGAATATTGGAGTCTTATTCGGTTTTTGCCCCCTTTCGCAAAATTATCGCTCAAGTTATAATCGTAATATCAGGAACGCTAACCTGACATAACCAAATAGTATTGATAGAGGCGCGGCGGATTGCGTAGAGACCTCGTAAGTTCCCAGGACTGGGAGAAGAAACGAATTATCCGTTGCCGAAGGGTAAAGGAAGGGTCCTCTTCCTAACCTTGGTATGCCTAACCAAGTTAGGATACTGTCATGCACTTGCATGGAGCGCTATGTGTTCATAACAACATATAGCGTTTTTTTTAATCTAAAGGAGATAAAATGACTGAGGTAGTAATACGTTTGAGAATCGGTGCAGAAAACGCCCATTATGGTGGAGGTCTTGTTGATGGGGCCTTTCTGACAAAACTGTTCGGTGATGTTGCCACGGAATTGCTGATCCGCCGTGACGGTGATGAAGGGCTCTTCAGAGCTTACGATAACATCGAATTCCTCGCGCCTGTCTATGCTGGCGATTTTATTGAAGCCAAGGGTTGGATCACAAGCGAAGGCAACACCTCCCGCAAGATGGCTTTCGAGGCCTGGAAGGTAATCAGCCCCAGAGCTGATATTTCCGATTCTGCAGCAGAAGTGTTGGCGGAACCTGTGCTGGTTTGCCGTGCGAGCGGCACCTGCATCACCCCTAAAAACAAACAACGCCTTGGTTAAATCAGGCGAAAAATCTATAAGGAGAGAGTTATGAGTAAACACAAGGTTATCATCACCGCAGCCATCAGCGGCGCTGAAGTTACCCAGGAAATGAACCCCGCTGTCCCCTATACGATCGAAGAGTATGTGCGTGAAGCCAAACTTGCCTGTGAAGCAGGCGCCGCAATTATTCACCTCCACGCGCGCCACGACGACGGCACACCCACCCAGGATCGCGAACGCTTCAGAGTAATCATCGATGCCATCCAGCAAGCCTGCCCGCAGGTAATCATTCAGCCTTCCACAGGCGGAGCAACCGGCATGACTGCTGAAGAGCGCTTGCAACCGACAGAGTTGAATCCTGAAATGGCCAGCCTGGACTGTGGAACAATGAACTTTGGTGGTGACGAAATTTTCGTGAACACCGAAAACATGATTATCGACTTTGCCGCCCGAATGAACCAGCGCGGTATTAAACCAGAGTTGGAATGCTTTGACAAAAGTCACATCGACATGGCCTTGCGGCTTGTCCGCAAGGGTCACATCAAACCCCCCCTGCATTTTAACTTTGTATTGGGCGTAAATGGTGGCGCGACGGGTACGCCCCGCGATCTTCTGTTTCTGAAGGAATCCATACCAGCAGACGCAACCTTTACTGTGACTGGAATTGGTCGCTGTCAACTGGATATGAACGTGATGGGCATGCTTTTAGGCGGTCACGTCCGCGTAGGGTTTGAAGACAACCTGAAATACAACCGCGAGCGCAACGCCATCTCGAATGCGGAATTTGTGGAACGGATCGCCCGAATCGCAAATGAACTC
>Ga0265293_10002532_pt1 | contig 36250 bp, 76 predicted proteins | sample Munlanlewell138R_FD_192505 | JGI IMG/M metagenome (GOLD analysis project Ga0265293, IMG submission 192505) | Leachate microbial communities from a municipal landfill in Southern Ontario, Canada - Leachate well 138R | ecosystem: Engineered > Solid waste > Landfill > Unclassified | place: Canada... | reverse complement strand
TGATATGGGGAAAAAACCCTGAGAGAACTAAAAAAGTATTACAAATACTTAAACAGATGAAAGGACAAGATCCGGAACAGATACGAAGAGCCGTGCTTGGTTATGTCACTGCCGTGCTGCTAAATAGTCAAAACATCAAATTAGCTAAAAGGGTGGCAGCCATTTTATATTTTTTTGAAGCAACAACATATAATGGAGGATTTCCAACATTAACACGAATGGTTCTTGATGCTGCTGAATAAATGATTGTTTTTGATTAATCCATGTTTTGGTATAAATTATTAAGAAAAATCGTTTTATTCACTATTAACACTGGAGGATTAAATGGGTAAGGAAAGATTGGCTGAAATACGTAAACGTAAACGTCAAGTGGATTCTGGTGAAAATGATTCAGTCTTTTGGCCGGCTTTTTTGAACAAGAAGATTTGTGCAAAGCATGGAATTAAAAATGTTTACAAAGTAAAGGAAAGTAACAAGATTGTGATTGTGCCTCCTCCCAGCGGTACTTTTTCCAAAAAGATTTATGTGTACTTTGGTTTGGGATTAATGGGGGATACAGTTTTGGCCCCATATTATATGAAACAAATGTCAGATCCAGTTTTTGAAATGAGAAGAAAACTTGCTCGTAAAGGAGCCAGTAAACAACAGCTTAAACCATTTACTGTGACACAGAGAGCCCTTCTTTGGGTTGTGGATTTGACTGATAAAGAAACCAGAAAGTTAGGTGTGCAGGCTTTTCCGTGTGCTAAATCAATTGAAGAGGAATTGTATAAAATTTGTGAGGATGATGAGGATGAGAATGAGGTTGTAGATATTGCTGATCCTGAAAATCCTTATGTTATACGGTTTAAAAGGAGAAAGAAGGGAAAAGAAGATTGGCAAGTTGAATATACTTCTTTTCGTAAATCTGCTTTAGAAAATTCTCTGAATGCAGATTTGTACAATGTGCCTGATTTTGATAAAGTTTTGGTATTCAATGAGTATGAGGAATTAAAGAAGATGGCAGGAGAAACTGATTTTGGTGATGGGGATGACGATGATGATAATAGGAAGAAAAAAGGTAAAAAGCGTAAGGATGACGATGACGATGACGATTTTGATGATGTAGAGGATGATGATGACGATGATGAAGAGGATACCAAAAAGGGTAAGAAGAAGAAAGGTAAGGCAGTAAGTAAGAAAGGTAAGAGTAAAAAAGATGACTTAGATGACGACGATGATGATGAAGATTCAGATGATGATGATGATGACGATGATGATGATGATGATGATGATGATGATGATGATGATGATGAAGATTCAGATGATGAAGATTCAGATGATGAAGATTCAGATGATGAAGATTCAGATGATGAAGATTCAGATGATGACGATAACGATGATGAAGAAGATGACGATGATGAAGAAGATGACGATGATGAAGAAGATGACGATGATGAAAAACCAGCAAAGAAAAAGAAGAGGTTATCTGCTAAGGTTGATACCAAGAAAAGATTGGCAGATGCAAAGAAGAAGTTGAATAGTGTTAAACATAAGAAGTCAAAAAGGTAAGGTTTATTGTTATGGGGGAGTGCATGCATTGGCTCCCCATATAATGCTAAAAGGAGATCTAATGGAGGTGCTTCTTAAAATTTTAACGTTGATATGTAAATTATTTACATTTCAATGGGTTTTTCTGGGCCTAATTATCTCTCTTGCTGCGCCTAAGATTTTGGAAGAGCCATTTTTATTTGTGAGTGTAAAAATGGGAAGATATTTTTTAATTTCTGGTTACATTGCTTTATTTTCATTTTTAACTATTGGGATTTTAAATATTATCACCGGAATGTATTAAAGGATAATATCATGAAAAACAAAAAATCAGACACCCCACTTAAAGTAGTAAAAAGACTTCTTACTCAGGCACAGGAAATTTATAAAAAATTGGAAGAATTTAAGGATGAATTGGCAATTGATGTACATAAGTTAGAAGTTCAATCTGCGGAACAACCAGAAATCTTTTGCAATTGTTCAGACTTGGTTGCTGACCTTTCATACATTGAAAATGCAGCAAAAGTACAAATTGATGCTTTCCATGCTAATTTAGATAGTAAAATAAGGCAAGAGCCTAAAAAGTATGGTATAGAAAAATTTGTTGAGGCAGCGGTTAAAGGCGCTATTAATAAGAATCCGGTTTATTTGAAAATTCAAGATCTGGCTCTTAGGATTAACACTATTCTAAAAAAAGGGAATGGGCTTCTTGGAGCAATTGATCAAAGACGTTCTATGTTGAAAGTTGAACAAGCATTATTTGTAGCTGATTACTTTAATAAAGATGCCGTGGTAGATTATACGGAAACACGTAAAAGGACTCAGAAGGCAGAAAAAATCAAAGCCCAGTTACAGGAGATGCATGAAGATGAAAAAGAAGATGAGTTCTAATCCTGCCTTGAAAAGAAAAAAAGGCCCAAGGGCTGTCAGAGCATGGTTTTCAACTGGCTGCACACTTTTAAATCTTGCTATATCTGACAAACTTAATGGTGGATTGCCAGCAGGCAGAATTACTCATATTTATGGTTTACAATCGACTACAAAATCAGTGCTGGCTTTAGAACCTCTTGGTGCTGCTCAAAGAATGGGCGGAAAAGCTTACTATGATGATGTAGAAAGTGCTTTAAATGAAACCTGGTTAAAAATAAATGGGGTGACATTAGATCATGATCCATTTACAGAAAAAGAACCTCTTGATGGAAATTTTGGTTTGAGAAACACAGAAACAATCGAAAAGTTGTTTGATGTTACTATTCCTAAAATTTTGAAAGAGATAGAAAAAAGACCTGAATTAGTTGATAGAAGCTGTTATTCCGTTGATTCTTTGACAGCCCTCCCTTGTAAAGAAGAATTAGAAAAGGGATTAGAAGCAGGTACTTATGGAGGAGACAGGCCTAAAAAGTTTGGTATTGGCTATAGAAAAAGATTAAGAGAAATTGCAAAAAAAGGACTTTGCGTTGTAGTAATAGATCAATTAAGAGATAAGTTTAGTAAGATGTCTTATGGTGAACAGATGACTTATTCTGGAGGTAAGGCAATTGGTTTTTATGCTTATGTTCAGATTCATCTAAAAAAAGGTAAGATTATTGAAAATAAAAATGGTAAAAAAATTGGTGTTATAATTAACTTTATCATAGCAAAAAATAAAGCAGGCCAACCATACCGGGAAGGAAGTTTTAGATTTTTATTTAAGTATGGAATTGATGATATTGCTTCTAATATTGATTTTATCAAAAAAAATAAAGATATGAGTGATGAAGATAAAGAAGCTATAAGAAGTGAGATTGAAAATAAGTATGCTAAAGCATTAAGGGTGGCTGAAAAATCAGGTAGGAAGGCATCAGTTGGTAAAGTAAAAAAAGAAATATTTGTAGAATTTAATAAGCGAATTAAACAGGAACAAGCTAAAGGATGGTATTCTTTTAGAGGACATAAAACAAAAAGTTTAGATGAAATGATCGCTTATATTGAAGAAAATAATCTTGAAGAAAAATTACGAAAAGAAGTTTATAGGATATGGAAATTAATGGATGAAGAATTAACCAGAAAGCCAAAAACAAGGAGTTAAACCTGTGAAAAAACCTTATTGTGTAATAGGTATTGATGCCTCTTTGAATCATAATGGTGTAGTAATGATTGATCAAAATAAAGGTAGTATTATTGATTTAAGTTATATTGCAGAAAGGAAGTCAGACTTAAGGCCTAAATTTAATTGCACTTATTTTTCAAAACCAAATGGAAAGACTAAATCTAATAATTCTGAAAATTGGACCATGTTAAGATATAGATTGAATAAACAATGGTTTTCCAAGACACTGAAGAAGCTAATGCATAAAGGCCGAATAACTCACGCGATAATTGAAGGATATGCATATAATGCCGCATCTCAGTCTGTATATGAGATAGGAGGATGGGGAGAGTTAATTAGATACATATTGTTAGCAAATGATATTCCTTATCGTACTGTAGATCCAATGTCTTTAAGATCTTTTTCTGGTGCTTATTTAGAAAAAAGTAAAGAAGATAAAAAATATGTTATGTATAAAATTGCTTTAAAAGAACAGCCTATTATTAAACAAATTCCTGTTAATATAGATAAAATGATTGGGCCGGGAAGTGATATTGCAGATGCCTATCTAGCAGCAAGAATGTTATTATGTGAGTTAAGATTACGAAAAGGGTTAGTTATGTTATCTCAAATACCAGAGCATGAAAGAAGGGTGTATATAAGAGTCACCAAAGCTAATCCTGTAAATTTGCTTGATCAAGATTTTTGTTCTTTTAAAGAGGAGGGACAAAGAAATGTTCTCTAATAACCTAATGTGGATGCTATTTCTATTTGTGTTATTATTGACAGGATTTATTGGTAAAGTTATGGTTGAGTTAGCACGGAAAATAACTCAATTTCTTGATTTAAATTCAAAAGATCGGGAAATAGTAAAAAAGGAAGTTGACCCAATTCATAGACTATTTATTGGCATTCTTTTTTGTATTTGGACTGTAGCATCCTCATTGTTTTTGATCATGATTAGTAAGGGTATTAATTAATAAGAAATTTTGAATTTTTGATAAAAATATAATGGGGATTTTATGCATGTATCTGCGGTTAAAAAAGAAAGATTGATAAGAGAAATTTTTAAACCATGGCGAAGAGGAATAAAGAAATATTTTCCTACCTATTGTATTGATGGTGTATTATTTAGATCAAAATATCATGGAATGTCCTCTAAAACATTGTTTAGGGAATTTAAAGATTCTCCATCATTAGAAGAACTTTCCCCAAATGATTTTTGGTTTCTTGATCATCATTCAAGCATGCCTACCAAAAAACAAATAAGAATCCAGAAGAAAAGATCTGACAGGTGGGCTTTACAACGAGAAAAAAGAGTAAAGGCTATTAAGCGAGTGCTTAAAGAGCAACGAAAAGAAAGAAGAAGGTTAAGAGAACAACTAAATGAAAAACAAACGAAAAAAACTGGCAAACGAAAAAAGTAGACTTCGGAATATTTTTGCATTCTGGTGCCTACATATTTTTTATGATTATCCTTACTCAAAATATGAGAAGTACACTGTTAGAGATTTTTTTGAAGAGTTTGGTTTTTTACAAAAATCTAAATATATATCTCTTAATGATTATCATGCTTTAGATCACTACGGACAAGGTGGATTAAAATTTCCAATTGAGCATAAGAAACAACTATTACAAGCAAAAAAAGATCGAATGAAAGAGATAAAAGAGAGAAAGGCTAATAGAAAGAAAGACATTTTTACACTTCTGAGGAATTTATGATTAGACTGCGGTGGTTAAAATTACAAAATTTTGAAGCCCATGCAGACACAACTATTTACTTTTCTAAAAGGAAAACTGTAATTGTTGGGGATAATGATGCCGGGAAAACATCCATATTTCTTGCCTGGTTATTTTTAAATACTAATCGGCCGAGAGGAAGAAGTTTTATCAGAGAAGGACAAAAGTTTTGTAAAATCACAGGAGGATTTAAAGCATTTGAAATTGAACGTGAGATTAGTAAAAAAGTTAATTGTTACAGAATAATAAAGGGTAAAAAAATAGAAGTATATGATGTAATCAAAGACAGCGTTCCTTTGGAAGTTCAAGAACTTTTAAATTTTGATGAAAACAGTTTCCAGTCACAATCGGAAGCTGCTTTTTTTGTATTAAAACCTGCCGGACAAATTGCACAGTTGTTAAATAGAGTTACAGGTATTGAAGAAATACAAAAAGTAATTGCTGAAATTAACAGTAGAATTAGAAAAACAAGGACAATCAATCTAGATACTAAGAATGAAATCAAGGAAAAAGAAAAAGATCTTAAAGCAAAGAAATTTAAAAAACTGGGAAAGTATGAGTGGAATTTGATAAATCGTAGAAATGTAATCAAAAGAATTGCTGCTGATACAAAGGATTCTATAACACTTGGTGCATGGTTAGAACAATACAATGATAACAAATTTCATTTAGGTAATCTTAAGAAGTATAATATTAATCTGAATATTTTTGATAAAGCTGAGGTAATTATACAGAAGATAAAAAAAGAGCAAATTCATCTTGAAAAATTAGATGCAATGATAGATAGAATTAAAAGAAATGCTAAGGTTAGAGAGGGTTTTGTGTTTCCTACACAGAGGGATGAGAAGTTATTTATCTCCATACCTGAAAAGGTAAAGGAATATCAAGCCCTCTCTTCCTTAGTTGAAAAATTAAATGAAGTAGTGAGAAATCAGGACATTATCCTAAAAGAAAATATGGTTACTATTGAAGAGCTAAAGGAAATAAGTAAGAATATGGATCAATGTCCGTTATGTAATAGTGTTGTGAATAAAGATATTTTTATTCTTGGGGGGTCAAATGAAGATGCCTGTGCCTTTTAAAAGTAAAATTATGAGTTTGATTCACAAAAAAGCCATAAAAATGGTGAAAGAAGTTATTGTAGAAAAACTAAAAGAATATCCAGTTGCAGAAGATATTATTGTGGCAATAGCAAGGGGAGCAACAGTAAAAGAATGTGTAACAATCTATACTCATTATACAAATACTCCAACTGATGATAAAGTTCAAGAGATAATGGGAAAGATTGTACATAGAGCAAATATAGCTTTGTTTATGTATGATAGAGAGGCTATAAATGTGTGGTTAAAACAAGTGTTAGATTCTGTCACCATTCCTGATTTTGATGATAAAGCTGATAATAACATTGTATTAAATGATTTTTTATTTGGCTTAATTAAAGAGATTGCTGATAAAAAATTGGTGAAATAATGTCAAAAATAGCTCATTTGAGCGACCTACATATCGATGATCGAGCACCTATAAATAGGTGTGATGATGATTATATACAAACTATTGTTAATAAACTAACATTTGTTTTTGAATACTGTAAAAAGAAAAAAATAACAGTAATCACCGTAGCAGGCGATTTTTTTGACTCCCCAAATGTATCTTGGTATACAGTGAATTTGATAATAGATCTTTTAAATTCTTATCCCAAAATACATTTGTATATAGTATTAGGTCAACATGATTTATATTTCAGAAATTTTGATGAACAAAAATCAGCAATTGGTAATCTAATGAAACACTCAAATATTCATATTCTTTCTACAAAACCAATTCCAGTATTAGAGAATGTTGATTTGTATGGTATGAGTTTTGGAGAAGTAAAGAATTTTGAAATTAAACGAAGAAAGGTTATAAAATCCATCTTGTTAGTGCATCATCCCATTGGTAATCAAGTTGACAAACATGTAAAATTATTGTCTGCAAGTAAAGCAAGTACTAAGTTTGTTGGATTTAATATAATTCATGGTGGGGATTATCACTATACAACAATTAAGAAGGTAGGAAACACATTTGTTATTAATCCTGGCTCTTTAATTCGTAAAACAATAGATAAAAGAGATCTTGTTCATCGGCCTTGTTTTGTTGTATATGATACTGTTTTGAACACCATAAAAAAAGTGTATATTCCAATTAAACCAGTAGAAGAAGCTTTTACTATTCGTAGAAAAACCTCCAAGCCGGAAGAAATAATTAGCACTAAATTAGTAGCTAAGTTGAAGGATGTTAAAAAGAATCAAGGAATTGTATTTAAAAAGATGTTACTGGACTATTGTGAAAAAAATGATATACCTTTGACAGTCATAAGAATATTTGATGATGTCTTTATCACTATTTCTAAGAAAAGAAAATGAAAGCACAAGAGATAGAGCAATTATTGACAGAAAAACATTATAAAGATTTTGTTTGTCCTCAATGTAAACTGGGTGGAAGCTGGGGGTTTGCTTGGGATCAAAGTTATTTTGAGTGGCTTAAAATACCAGGTAATCCTGTTACAAAAAGACTGTTTTTGAAAAGTAAAAGAAGCAGCAATAAGTGGGAAAACCTTAAAACAAAACCAAACTTGCTTAATTATATTGTAAGAGGACTGATCAAGTTAAATACAGGGTTGATGGATGTGTGGGTGATGAGAAAGAGTTGGACTGATAATAGAGTTATTTGTTATGAAATTAAGGTAAACAGGGGAGATTTTTTTAATGATCACAAATGGCCTATATATTTAGATTTTTGCAATGAATTTTATTTTGCTGTACCAAATGGGATGTTAAAAGATGAGGAAATAAAAAAGCTACCAGCACAAGCAGGAGTAATTGAAGTAAATAAAAAAGGAACTGGAATGAGGATTCGTAAAAAACCTCATCTTATGCTAGCTCCAATTTCTGATGAAGTTTTTAGATATATTTTGATGTGGAGAGCTAAATGTATTAGGGGGAAAAGATGAAAGAGATTGAGCTTGAAAGTTTAATTTTACGAATAAATAGTTTGAGGACCACAACTATTAGAAATAAAGGGAGATATGAAGAATTAAAAAAAAGTGAAACAACAATGTTAGGGGATTTAAAAGAAGAGTTTGGTATTGATACCATTGAAGAAGCCGAGGAATTGTTACATAAAAAACATAATAGGATAAAAGAATTAAAGAATCAATTGGAAAGTGTAGAACAACGACTTTTGAAGTTGATGAAATAATAAGGAGATAATTATGAGGTGTTATGTTGAAAAAGCAGATGGTTCTTTTGTTGAAGAAGATAGGGAACCTGAGTGTGGAGTGGATTTTTGTGATAGTTGTGGGGATTGTTTACATTGCTATGGTGGTGATCCATGTCTTGAAAGGGAGAACGAAGAGCATCACTGGGTAAAACCATATAATAAAAAAGATGAAGAGGAGGAAGTATGAAACAGACATTTAGATATAAAAGATTTTCTCGGTCTATAAGGGTATTAATAGATCAAAGTGTTGAAATTGTAGAAGAATATCAAGCACAAAATATTAAACTGACTTTGAGACAGTTATACTATCAGTTAGTGTCTCGTGGTTTTATAGCAAATACACAAAAAGAATATTCCAAAGTATCAAGAGTTTTAACAGACGCAAGGTATTCAGGTTTGGTTGATTGGAGCATGATTGAAGATAGAGTTAGATTACCTAAATTGCCTAACCACTTTGAAAATTTGAATGATCTTATAGATGCTGCCGTTAGATCATATAAATTAGATAGATGGAAAGGACAAGAATATACTGTTGAATTGTTTTGTGAAAAAGATGCTTTAGCTTCTGTTTTATATCCAATTGCAAATGAATGGCATGTAACATTTGCTGTAAATAGGGGTTACGCATCAGCTACTGCTATGTATGATACTGCATTAAGATTAGCTAATAGTGGTAGAAAACCGGTTATTTTGTATTTGGGGGATCATGACCCAAGTGGTTTGGATATGATTAGAGATGTTGAAACACGAATAAATGAATTTGGTGTAAATGTTAAAGTTATTCCAATTGCAATTACTATTGAACAAATTAGGAAGTATGACCCTCCACCTAATCCAGCTAAGATTACAGACACACGGGCTACAGAGTACATAAATAGATATGGTCGTTATTCATGGGAAGTAGATGCCTTACCACCAGACATATTACAGACATTAGTAAAAGAAAAGATTAGAAATTATGTAGATATTGGACTAATGGATAAAATTAAAGGAAAAGAAAGTAGAGATAAGACAAAATTACTTAAACTGGTATCTAAAAAATAAGGGCCTGAATAATATGAGAGCAAAACATTTGATATGGAAAATGGAAGATGATGGAATGTTTCGTGATCTATCCCTTTGGGATGGTGAAAACAAGATAATGTCTCTTAATTCTATGTCATGTGAGTGCAGTAGTGAAGAACCTTCAGTAATGTGGCAACAAAGTATTGCAAGTATACCAGTAATGGGAGAAACAATAGAAAAACTTAACAAAGTTAAGGGTGAATTGGAAGAAGAAAATAAGAAGTTAAAAGAAGAAATTGAAAGATTAAAAGACACAATAATTTATATGCAAAAGGATATGGATTAGAGGATTATTATGAAAGATGAAAAGATTATATTCTTAGATATTGATGGTGTTCTTAATTCAAGACAAAGTATAACTAATGCTGGTGGACAGGCAAGATACAGAACTTGGCCTGCACCATATCATGTTAAACAATTGAATAAAATAATAGAACTTACAAACGCAAAAGTTGTCATTTCAAGTACATGGAGAATTGGAAAAAGTTTAAGTGAATTAAATCATTTATTTATTTTAGCTGACTTTAAGGGTATTCTTGTTGATACAACACCAATTTTAGATAAGTCAGATTTAAGTATAATAAGAGGAATGGAAATACAAGCTTGGTTGGATATTCATCCAGATATTAGAAGGTTTGTCATATTAGATGATGATTCAGATATGGGCCATTTAACACCATATCTTGTTCAAACAACATTTGAATATGGATTGACTGAAGACCATGTTGATAAGGTCGTTAAAATACTAAATGAAGGGATTAAAAAATGACTAAAGAAGAAGTTAAAAACTTACCTATTGGGACAATTATATTTGTAAAAGGTATTTTATTTAGAGAATGTTATCAATGGAAAAATAAAGGTTTTTATACTAAGGTAGATAAAAGTTCTCATTTTGTAATAATGTCTAATAATAGTGTCGTATCAAGAAAAACAGCTTACTATGTAGGGATGGTAACTTTATATAATGGTAAAAAGAATAGGAAAAATTTTATTTATAATAGACCAAAATATGGATTTGTATCAGAAGAAAATTTTTTAGCAGCAAGAGTAAAATTTGGAAATAAAAATAGAGATTATTTTGTCAGATTTGAAGATATGGAGTTAATAAATGAACCTAAAATAATGCTTGACTTAAGTAAATTGTGCAAAGAAGAAGTTGATGAAATAATTGCCTACTATAAAGGATTTCAAAAATGATTGATTGGTTTTGTGAAAAATGGAAAAAACTTTTTTATAAAAAAATAGAAGAAAATAGTATAAAAGCTAAAAAAGAAATTGAAATATTAAAATTAATGACAAGTGGAACTTATGTCATAGAACCTAAATCTATTTTATCAAAAAGTGAATTAGAAAATTTAGAAAAAGAAGTACATAAGCTTTTTAATGATGAAAGAGAAAAAAATACAATAATGGTATTAAATACAGGAATGGAAGTAAGATATATTAATCCAATACCATACGATATTAAAGGAGAAAAAGAGAATGAAAGTTGAATTATTAACCCCTAAAAGAATTATTGAACTTTTCTTTATCCATGCAATTGAGGGCGCAAGATTTGCTCACAAATCAAAAGCAAAATATCCATCTGGTTTTGATATATTAGAAGAAGAGTATCATATTGATATTATTGTTAACATTTCAGACGAAGATATATCACTTGCAAAAAAGTTAGCTTCATCAGGTGTAGCATCAGGACACGATAAGTTTTTACAATCAATTCCCTTTCTTGTTGATATAAGTTGGTCAAGAGCAATGTGGCAAGAGTTCGATACATATAGAGTTGGGGTATCAAAACAAAGTGAATCTACAATGCACACATTGACTAAAGATAGTTTTTCCTTTAGTGATTTTGAATCTGAATTTGATAGTGAATATACCATTTGGAAAAAAGAAGAAGTTGTTGGTAGATTTTTAGCTATGGTGGGCTGTATTAAAGAAGATTTAAATTCTGGTAAAATATCTGATAAAGAAGCAAGAGAGACACTTAAAGGATGCTTACCAGAATGCTTTATACAGAAGCGTAGAGTATCATTAAATTTTGCTTCTATGAAGACAATTTATTTTCAACGGTATAATCATAGAGCAATGGAGTGGAGACACTTTTGTGACTATATGAAAAAAGAACTTCCATTATTTAATGACATTTGTAATCTTCCAGAAATAGAGTTATAACAAATGTCAAAAGACCGTTACGAAAAATGGGAAACAAATAATATTTATCAGTGGTTTGAAGAAACAATAAAGGCCTGTTTGCAAGATGAAGTTATTTGTTTAATTAGGATGATTAGGGATAAGAAGGAAGAAATGAAAAGATATGATAAAGAAATTGTGCCAATTCCTCCTTCTAAGAAAGATAAAGAGTTTAGAAAATTGTTAAGATATTATGTAATAAACATATGTGAGGCATTTGCTATTAAGCCTTTAAAAGTTGTAGATAAAGAAACTTTAGTGTTTGGTATGAATGAAGAAGAATTGAACAATTTTTGTATGAACATTAGTAAAACCACTATTTATTCTTTTGACGATATTAAAAACAGAGTGTTATCTTATATGTCTTGGGGTGAAAAATTTAATCCAGATGAATTTATCAAATTATTGTCAGAAGAAGGTGGAAAATAAAATGGATCAATATGAAGAAGATAAATTTGAGACTTATCTAATCCGGACAAAGGAAGAATTGCGTATTCTTACTTCTGATCTTAAAGATAAAAAAAGGAAAATTAGAGTATTAGATAAAAAAGAAAAGAATTTAATTCTAGCAAGAAAGACAATCAATAATGTATTTGCTTTATGCAGTAGAGAAGCAAATTCGATAGTTGAAGATATTGTAACACTTTCACTTCAAACTGTGTATGGTGAAAAGTATAAGTTTAAATTAAAACAACAGATAAAAAGAAATAAAACAGAATCTCAACCTTATCTACTAAAAAATGGTAAAGAAAGAAAATTGCGCCCAAGTGGTGTTGTAGATGTGGTTTCTTTCGGTTTTAGATTGGCAGTGTGGGCTCTGCAAAATAAACAATCTGGGAATTTTTGGTTGGATGAGCCATTTAAATGGGTCCAGAAGACCAAGGAGCCTGTGGTCGGTCAAATGATGTCAGAGATAGGTGACCTCTTGAATATACAGATGGTAATGACCACTCACTCTATTAGTCTTGGTGATATTGGAGATAAGACATATCATATATCTCAAGAGAAGGAGGTAAGTAAAGCAGTCAAGGTGAAATGATTTATATTGATTACTGATGTTGGGAGGTTTAATATTAATATAGGTGTGGGCTTGTCTGCGGTTAAATAGGTTATTTTTGTCTTCTCATCTATTGACTGAGTAAAAGTTTGTTTTTAAATACAAGCCCACACCGCTTATTTCTTTAATGGGGGTAAAAATGCGCTCTGAAGTTACAAAAAGGTTTTCTATTGATTATGCACATAGATTAATGTATCATGAAGGGAAGTGTAAAAATCTTCACGGACACACAGGAATAATTGAGGTTACAATTTGTGGAAAAATTGATGAGCATACAGGAATGGTTGTTGATTTTGGGGACTTGAAAACTTTTATGAGACCAATAATTCAAAAATTGGACCATTCTGTTTTGATTAATAAAGAAGATCATGATCTTCTTTTATATGCTCAAAAAGCGGGGGTAAATTTTGTTGCTTTTATGAAGGAACCAACCGCAGAAAATATTGCTGTATACATTCATAATGAGCTAATAAATGCAAATCCTGAATATAGTCTCAGGGTAGCCGTGAAATTTTTTGAAACTCCTGATAACTTTGTTAAAATAGGTTAAGGATATTAACGATGAAAACAGAGTACTTCGGTGGTGTTAAGAACCCACGGTTGGCATTTACTTCAGAGGAAATACAGGCTAACCTGAAATTAATGGCGCACAGAATTGAAACTGATTATTTGGAGTGTACAACCCATGATATTGATATTACTTTTTTGATTCTACTAAAAGGTGGAGCCAGGTTTGCTTTTGATCTAATGAATTGTTTCAAATCTGATGCTTACTTTTATGACTTCATTGGTGTTGAATCCTATGGAGAAAAAACCTATTCAACAGGAGATGTGAAGTTTTATTTGTATAAAAGATTGTCTCCAGAAATAATAGATGGAAAATATGTTGTGCTGCTTGACGATATTTGTGATACTGGACAGACATTTAAGTTTGTTAAAACCAGATTACAAACAGATTTTAAACCAAAAGTAATAAGGGTTGCATCTTTAATATGGAGGGAAAAATCAAAGATTAGACCTGACTTTTATGCTTTTAAGGTAAAGCATGATGAGTTCTTTTTTGGCTATGGTTTAGGTATTGGACAGAAATGTAGGCACCTTAGCGGAATTTATACAACTGAGAGGGACTAATGTTTACAATTGATTTTGCCCCGAAAGACAATGCGGGAATCCAAAAGACTTTAGAATCAATAAGACAGAAAGAATTGTTTGATGGTAGTGGCTGGCCTCTTGCTAATGATCATATAGCAATCATAAAAAAGGATGGAAGAGTACTTGGTTCTTATGATTCTGCGGTAGATAGCACTGACTTTATGTTCTCATCTATTCCCAGGGGCAAAACATTCAAAGGCCGGTTTGGTGTACACTTCACTAAATCATTTGGTGGAAACCACATTTCAATTGCTCTGACAGATATGAATCGAGATTTTGTCAGACTGGAACGTAGTTGGATATTTAATGTTGGTTTTGGTCTTGGAAAGAGACAAGTCAAGATCTATGATACACGGGGATATATAAAACTTGATGAGCCTCAATATGGAACTGACAGAATTAAAAGTAATAAGGATATTGATCTTATCAAAATGGATGTTGAAGTTCACATGGGTAATAAGTATTATAAGAGCCCAATACTTAGTAAGGGGTGCCCAACAATTCATGCAGGATATTACAATAAGTTTCTGAGAGAAATTTTTGCTAATACTTCTGGTAGTATAATGGATACAGAATTTGAAGTTACTATTGCTCCTCTTCCTGATAAAGAAGATGAGAGCTTTAGTGATTTTTACAAGCTATATAATGGTCTTTTGGTAATGAGAAGGCAGAAGCATGAAAATACACTAAAGGATATGGAGTTAGGCAATGGAAGATAAATCTCCAGTAATTATTTGTGATGAATTAGGACAACCACAAGTTAGATATGATGAAAAACCAAAAGATGAATCTAAGAAGAGAATGACTCCTGATGAATTTATAGCATATATCATTAGATTATGTGCAACTAGTGATATTAAAACCATAACAATTAACAAGAATGACAAGGGGAACATAGTTTATGTTGGTTCTACAAGATTTAAAAATCATAGATCAAAGAAAGGTGGGTAATTATGGATTTTCTAAAACTTATACTCCCGACTATTATGGATCAGATAATAAATAATCTTCCTGATATTATTGGATATATGGGTGTTTTTCTTGTGGGTTTATTGCCTCAGATTGCGAAGAAGTTGGCTATTAAAAGGATTATGGATAGATTGAAGGCAATATTAGAGAAGTATGGTGAGGCAATAAAAGATGAAAATGTTACTGAAGAAGAATATGCTAAGATAGGAAAAGAAGTTACTCCTTTCTTAGATGAATTATATGGTAAGTTGAATGGGTTCACACCTTGGAAATTCAAGTAATAGGAGATTAATGATGACGACACATGAAAAAATCTTTTATTGTTGTTCTGAGGTTAAGTATGAGCATATTAAAACAGCAGTTCTTATTACAGCAGTATTTGAGAATGGAACAATCACTGCTGAATCTGGTACATTGTATTATGCTGAATCAAGATTGTGGGAAAGTTTAAGAGAGAATATTCAGGCACGGCTTAGAGTATTTGCTATTGATATTGAGAAGGCTACAAAACGAAATAGAGTGGATCAGGTGGATAAGCTGAAGAAAGAACTTGAGACTTATGAAAGAATCTACGGAGTGATGATACGATAAGGGGATTTTTGATGAGTGAGGAAAAGAAGCTGCTTGGCTCTAAAAAAAAGAAAAAGATTGAGATTCAGAAAAATAAGTTAGTAGAATATGCACAAGAAGCAGACCAACTTAATCAGGATATTTTAAGTGAAGAAATTTACTTAACTCCTAATGAAGAAGCGTTTGCTAGTGCCTATGTCGCTACTAAAAACGCCTGTAAAGCAGTCCTTGCTGCTGGTCTTTGTAAAGAAACAGACAGTCAAGGAGCAATATATAATAAAGCACACCGGATGTGGAAAAAGATTGAAGTTAGAAAGAGAGTCAGGCAGCTTCAACTTCCTCTATTGTATGAGCATCAACTTACTGCTGAGATGGCTGTTAATGAATTGGCGAAGATTGGTTTTTCAGATATTATGGATTTTATTAGAGTAAAAAAAGTTGTTAGTCCAAGGAAAAAATTGGTTTCTTATGAGCTTGAGATTGAACCAGAAGAAATTATAAAGTTAAAAAAATTGGGTATGACTTCTGTAATACAAGAAATAAGGGTTTTACGTGGTGGGGTATTGAGAATTAAACTTTATGATAAGCAGCCTGCCTTAAATCAAATAACCAATATTCTCATTGGTGAAAAGAAAAGGCATCTTGTTGAAGGTGAAATTAATCATAAGCATGAGCATAGTTTTACAGATTTAGTGGAGATACTTTCCTTACCAAATGATTCTCCAGAAAAACAGATGTTTGTAGATAAGGTGTTTCCTAAACAAAGCAAGAAGAAAATTCTTGCTTCTGATGTTGATTTTGATAAAATTGAGAACGCACAATTTGAAGTTGTGGAGGAACCTAAGAAGAAAAAGAAAAAAAGAGTTAGGGACAGGAAGAAGAAGAAAACCATTCTGTAGGGAGCTAACATCTATTTATGGAGGTAGTATGGTTTTTCTATTTGGACTATTCAAAAAAGCTCTTTCTCCCCTTTTGTATTTGGCGATACTAATTGCTAAACAAAAGATAAAAAATTCTGATTTAAAGGAGATAATAGATAAAATAGGGCAAATTTTTATTCCCGGTGTTGAGGGAGAATATGCCACTGTTCAAACAGTAAATCCAGATGGTTCTATTACAACAATTCAGGTACCATTGATTGATAATAAATCTTCTATTGTCAGATCAATTGGTGCTGTTATGTGTAAAGAACTATTTACTAATGTGCAGTTTTTGCAACAAGCCGGATTGAATAGAGAACAGGCAGGGAAGGTTTTAGTAGCTGCCGTAGCAGTTATTCAACCTAATGCGGCTGATGAGGCAGTAGAAGTTGCAGCATTGATGCAGATGGTTCCAGAAATACCTGAGACAGTAGCCAGAGCTTTACCGACTGAACCATTAGTTGAAACTTCAGGGCTTCCCAAATCTATAGTAAGTGCAAATTTGTAGTAGCCTTAAACTCCCTACAGAATGAAAGGTTATTATATGGCTGCACGTGCATATAGAATAGATCTTGATGGTAAACCAGATGTAATATTTGTAGAAACCAATGAGTTAGGTGCTATAAAATATGATGAAGGAGGTACTGCAAAAGCTTGGATATTAGCTGGAGAGTCTAACGCAGAAGTAAATTTTCTTACAGGGCAATACCTTGTTCCAGTGGAATCAACAGAAGAATTTAAACATTTATTGGGGAAGAAATGAACACAAATGTTAAAGGTGAATATCCCGCCGTTCCTGTTGGAAATAAAGACTGTAAAACTTGTTATGGTCAGATGATAAAAAGGAGAGTTGTAAATGGGATAACTGTTAAAACTATTTGTGATTGTGTCAGGCTGCTTTGTCCTAAATGTGAGAAGAAGAAATTGAAGTTAAAAAGTAAGTATGATAAGAAACTTTTTGTCTGTCCTCGATGTGGTGATATAAAAATTGATTTTGATGAGGTAAAAGAAAATGTCTAAAGATGATTTAAAAGAATTTAACGATGCTTTTGATAAGTTTATAAAGCAAGTTAAGATAGCTTTATTAAGTCCTATTGCTGTTAAAGCAATAGTTATTTTCTTTTTGGTGGCTTTAGGATACTTGCTGTCCTTCACAATTTATACTGCTACTTATGAAAGGGAAATAAATAATAGGATTAGGGGTTTAGAAATTTCACGAGATTCTTTACAGGTGAAAGTAACTAATTTAGAAAGGGAAATAAAAGAGACAAGTCTAATTTTTACTAAAAGGGATGCTCAGATTATAAGAGTGATTGAATCAATTGTTAAAAAGCAAGGGGGCGTCAAGTGAAGAAGACTAATTTAGAAATAGATGGGGTTATTAAGTTAGTTGGTAGGGCCAGAATAAATATTCAATTTGATAGTATAAGAGTAGGTGATATATTTATGATGAATTATGAAGATGGAAGTTCCTATCAAGCACCAAAGGGAGAATCAATATTTATATGTGACAGTAATGATTATGTTTTAGGAACAATGATTGTAAGACCTTTGAGATCATATTCTTACTGAAGGCATGAAGGTAGGTGTCAGATGAAAATTCAAGACAAGATAATTTTAGGATTTGTAGCATCAATAATTGCATTTCAGGTAGGAGTGGTAGTCTATGACTTCCATCAAAAACAGAGAAGAATTAAGATATTAAAGGAGATTTTAGACTCTTATAAAAACCCAAAAGATAGTTTATTTTTGTACATACCGTATCCTTCTTATTTTATAAAATGTGGATGGGCTTGTATATGACAATTTGGTGTTTCTTTCCATACATTAAATTCTAAATTAAATTTCTTTCCACACACTTTACAAATATGAGTATCTGATAATAGGGTTCCATATTCATTTACTTGTGCATATGTGGAATGACCACAAGGAAGTTTAATAGTAGTGTTACTAATCATTTTATTCTCCTTTTATGAATATAGTGTCTGATATATTCCAATTGTTAGCTGCTGCTATTGAGTCTTGCAGAGTATAATCAAAACATGGATCTGATTGGGTAATAATATAATCTCCTTTTCCATCTTCTAATAAGAAATTTTTAACTTCTAATACTTCAATTTGTTTACATAAACCCCAATTTTCCCACCTTAATTTTTCGTTCTCCTGTTTAAGTTTTAGGTTAATCCCACTAAGAAATAAAACTATTATTAATAAAACTATACAAGTAAATATGTAGTAAAATTCATCTTTCATTTTTTACTCCTTTTTATTACATACTAAGAAATTTAGTTATAAAAATAATGTACAGAATAATTGCAAAAAAGATAAAAGCAGCTTCTCCATTGCTGAAGGTGTCCTCCACTTTTTCTGAATATACAAGTTCATATTTAGTTTTCATTTGTCTACCATCTGGGCCTGTGTGTAGTACTCCAAACTTTTCTCTTAGTTCGTTTAAATATTCCTCCGGTTCTTTGTCAATTTTAATTGTAGTTGTATTCCATAATTCTGATTCAATAGCAGAAGGATAATAAAAATCTTTGTATCTAAATGTAATTATCCACTTATTCATCTTTCCCTCCTATTGTATCTATTGATGTTGTTCGCAATAAAAACATTTCCACTTTCTTTCTTTTGGAATAAATAGTATCTGTCTTTACAATTAATTTTTTATTACAGGAATCACATTTGTAATAATCTTTAAATATTCTTGTGGAATCATTAAGTTGTGAATATTCTGTAAAAACAATAAGTTCTTTTAGGTATCAATATTAATAGGTTTACCATCATACATCCCTTCATATATAATAATGTTGTTATGTTTAAAAGAATGAAGAACACATTCTTTTGCTGGTAATGACAAAGGGACTAATAAAATTATAATTGAGGCATAAATCCGCATTTACATTTTTCCTCTGGTTTGGGTGGCATAGGTATTTCCAGGGCCAGACAGATTCCCCTTATAATTGCTGATCTTGAATCTGAATAGGTAAATTCTATATATGGGTGTATGTAATATTTATGATTAATAGCTGTCAAATACATGGAACCATTTTTGTTAAGATCAGTAAATGCCTCATATAACTTTTCTAGTTTAATAGATTTATTCCACGGACTAATCCATTTTGTTCTGTTATGATAAATATATCCAACAATACTATTCACACTTCCACAAAAAAGATGTCTTCCTTTTATTGCACATGGGCCTACTCCCAAAGCCATCCAAAAATCTTTTAAACTATTTTGTTCATCTATTAAAAATATCAGTGTGCTTATTTTGTGCCTTAATCTCTCTACTTCATCTCTCAGATTAAAGTTTTCATGCTTTAACTCTCTAAATTCTTTAAACATTGATCTCAGATTAAAGTTTTCATGCTTTAACTCTCTAAATTCTTTAAACATTGATCTTGCATATAGGTAACGAAACATATTCCATTTATATCCTACAGATGCAAAGTATCTGACAACAAGATGAAATGGCATTATTATCCATGTTTCGCTGTGGCTACAATAATTTACAAATGCTACTCCCATATAGAAAGGAGGTAATATCTCACCAAATTCTCTGCTATCCATAAAAACTCTTTTAACTATCGTGGGAAGATTCCATTTGATAAACATTTAATTTACCCTCTTTAGTTCTGGTTTGTCTGATTCAAATGAAAGTGATATAAGTTCACAATCACTTGGTTGCCAGTTAGGAGATAAATCATGATATGATTGGCCTTGTCCCATTTGTGCTTTAATCATATCTAGTGCAATATCTAATGATTCTTTTGAGCTTTCTGCCTCAACATCGAGTTCTGTTACAGCAATGGTTTTATAAACATGGATATGATATTTTTTTATCTTCTTCATTCTATTTTCCTATGGTAGTAGATGGGCTGATATTTGTTTGTAAAATGACATTGGTATAATTGACCGTTGCTTAATAAGTTTGTCTATATCTTTATGTGCTCCTATAAGGATATGTATATATCTCCCAAAGAATTTTGCTCTTTCAAAAAATAAATATGCTGTATCAGGAATAGGAGGAGGAAGAACAGGCTCATTCCTAAATATAGGGCCTGATGTTCTTCTTATTGGTAGTTGAATACATACACCAGAATAGTCTATAGGTATTTTAATATTTAATCTACCTACAATACCAACCTCAGTTGAATCACAATCTCTTACTCCGACAAGAATTATGTCTTTATTCTGATCCTTTATATTCATACTATCCTCTTTTTATTTCGGTTTTATTAAGATTAATTAAACTTATTCTAAGAGTGTTTACCCCTCCTGATGGGAATGTTATAAGTTGTTTTCCTGTAGAACCATATTCAGCAATTTGTATACCAGTTTTATCTTCAGTTAATCTAATGTAAATAGTACCACCAGATTTTGTTTTAATGCTAATTGTTTTATTTTCTGGAATATATGATTCTGGTCTTGATAATGATGAATCCCCACATACTCCTACTCTACTAAATTTTCTATCTCTTGAAATAGCTAGTTCTTCTTGCGTTCTTTCTAATTCTGATTGAAGAAAGCTAAGTTCATCCTGAGCATACTTTGGCAATTTATCAAATTGCTGGGTAGTTATATGTTTGAAGCCCATTTTAAATCCTCCTGTTATCATATAAAAGGACGCATTTTTTGAAGCAGTTCCGTCATGAATCTTATTCTATTCTCTATTGAAAGTTTAAGAACAAATTTTTCAATAAAAAGATTTATGGCAGGACAAAGAGTTATGGAGTTTCCTTCTATTGCAGTGAGCATATCTTTACTTGTTATCACTACAACAATTACATCAAACCCTCTGGTTTTCATGTCATTTGCAAAAGCATCAATCGTATCTTTAGCATACTCTAATTTATCTTTTTTCATTTTATTCTTTCATCTCCTGTTTAAAGGTATCATCCCCATCTTTACGATTTATAGAATCACTGGAAGTAAAGCCATGTGGGTATCTTTCAGATAATTTATTGATATTAGTCTCTAATACATCATACATACCTTCACCTAAAAGGCATAATTCTATCATAGCAAGGTCACTAAAAACTTTTTCATATTGTTCTGTTAAGAACACACGATTTATTTTATGATCATGGAACCAAACCTTTTTCATGTGCTCAAGTATTTTACAGCTATTAATTAACATTCTGTATACTGTGTGTTCACACATTATAGGTATGGTAGCCTCAACAACTGCTTTTACCATTAAATCACCAAAACTGAGATTAAATACTCGTGTGGATTGGCTTAAATACCAACATATATCTCCAAGTTCTTTTTTTACATGTTCTTTATCTTCAATATTAACTTCAGCAAATTCTGCACATTCTCCAACCAATCCAACTACAGTCATTATGGCTAATTTTTCACCAGTAAGAGCAGGATTTGTAAATCGGGAAGCATTATAAGTGTACTGATAAAAACTATTCACTGTATTACTCCTTATGATTTAGGAAAAGTTTAAGACAAAACCATCGGTTATTTTTTTTGTAATGGCTATAGATTCAGCTAGTTTTTTAAGAAAGCACTCCTTCCAAATATTGGTTTGTGTTAAAAATTCTGTATCAAATGACCTATGGCGGGGTATGATTTTTGAATGACAGGTAAAAAACAAAGGGGGGTCAAAGCTATGTTGTTTTTCATTGTATCTTTTATTTACAAACATACGAATAATTTCATTAACAAATTCAATAGATAGATCACTTATTTTATTTCTTAAACTTGTTTTTGACCCTACAAACACAGTATGTATTCCTGATGGTAGTATTAAGCTATGTTTAGGAAAAAAGTTCTTAAAAGAAGTATCTTTTAAAATTCTTCTTCCTGCAAAGGTCATGGCATCTATGTGACTATTATCAAGATAATAGTTTAGATGAATATCTTCATAGTTAATAATCATAGCAGAAGTAATAAATTGATTTGTACTATTCATCTCCAATTAACTCCTGTAATCTAATTGATAAAGTTGTCAGAGAGGCAACTACCTCCGTTTTTTCTGATACACTGGCCTCTTTAAAAATCTGACCATTATTCAGATCCTGCAACTCACGTTTGATGGATTTTTGAACAGCAGCAAAAAAAGAATTGCCAGACCCAAGATTGCTATAGTTCCATATAGGTCTGGCAATAATAACTTCAATTTCATTGACTTTAAAGTTAGTTGTTGTATTTAAAGTTAATCCATATTTTTCAATCCTCTTTATAATCTTTAAATATTCCAACATAATGTCTTGAATTTGGTTTACAATAAAATCATGATACATATCAAACACATTTTCTCTGGTTTTTAAGATCTTCATACCAGCCTTCATATCTCCCCTACCAACCCACTTTACAAATCTTTTATGTATTGCTTCTTTATTACTCATGATAATATCCTTTTAAAAAGTTTCACTGTTGATATAAAATTCCCCATCTATCTCTGTGCAATTCTGTGGATTTTTATTATAATCAAATTGAAAATGAATCCCATTGTTACACAAGAAAAAATAAGTATTTTGATCTACCGGCCTAACTTCTTTTTTACAAAAAGGACATTCTGCAAGACATCTCTCATTTATTAGTATATGCACGCCTGTTTTTCTTGTAACTACATTGCCAAACATAACCATGGCACCTATTTCAATCATTTTCTTCTTTCCTTTCTGTCAATCCAAGTATATTAAACTTTTTGTGCAGTCTTAGTCTTCCCTGTTCTTCTACCTGTCTCACTCTCTCTCTTGAAATTCCAAGATCATTACCTATATCCTCAAGTGTCCTATTCTTTAAGACTCTTTCCCGAATAATGTGTGCTGTTCTGTCAGGTAATTGAGATAAGCATTTGATAAAATGATCATACAAATCATTATAGTCTATTACTTCATCAGTGCTGGGAGAGTTATCATAGATGGTATTATCAATTATATCTTTTAGTGTTGAATGGCCTTCATCTATTATAGAATCTAAAGAACAAATTTGTGCCTCTCTTTTTCCTTTATGATTATCATACCAAAATGTCAAAACCCTGAAAGATTCGTATCGTGCAATTGTAGCAAGATAGGTACCAAATTTTATTCTTCCATCAAAAGGATTTGACTTCTCTCTACGTAAAAACTCAATAAAAGTATTTTGTGCTGCTTCTTCAGCAAGTTCATCATCATGTGTTATGTTATGACAGGTATACCAAACATATCCCCAGTACTGAATGAATAAATCATGAAATCCGAATTTGTTTCCATTTTGAAATCTTTCTATTATTTCAGAATCTTTATCTTGGTCTGAAGCATATCTGCTTAGGGGCCAGTTTTCGGGCCACCCAACAATCCTGACTAATTGACGTATTGCCATGTTATTTTGTGTCTTTCTTATCTTCGTAGGCCCCAGTTATAACTCTAATACATAGATAGCCAGTCCCTTTGTGTCTATTCTTAGTGTGTTATTTGATCAAAATATTTAATTGAGAATATTAGGATTTGCCGGATTGACCGTCATTTTGATATCAAGTTTATATTTGATAAGAATATTGATATAACAATTTACAAGAATTGAATCCAATATTTGAGGTTTTGTTATATTTAAATTTAGTTCATCTTTTAATTTCTGAGTTATTTTGTACATTTCATATAAATCAACTGAATTGAGATAAATAAGTTCTTTATAAGATAACTCATAACTAATATTTATAGGTTTATCTGCTGAAAAGAACATATTTAGTACTTTTTCAAATATTCTTTTTCCTTCTGGTGATTGAGCACGAAAGATTATAATTTTTTTAATGTTGTCTGGAGTTATCATTTTAATGCCTTTCCTTTGGTATTCTTTTGTTTCTTTTCCTCATTAGTTTTAGTATGAAAAACTATGTGAAAGTTACCCATCCGCATGGCTTGTGCTATAGCATCTTCCAGTTCTTTTTGATCTTTCTTTAGTTGAGTAAGTGCTTGCTGATGAGCAATCTCTTGTTTCCTTTCTCCCAGTGAAAGTATTTTGTTTATAACACTTAAAATTATAGAAAATAGTATCATGAATATACTAAATCCAAGCATTAGTGTCTCCATTTTTATTTGGTGATTTATTTTCCCTATTTTAAATTTAAAGTCATTACTGGAAATTGTCAAGACTTATTTTCTTCTCTATATTTTAGAGAAGATCCTTAATTTTTTTGCCCTTATATTTGCCCGCGGAAGACTATATTTTTTGGGATATTTTATGATAGACTGCCAGAGTATTTTCTGGTACCGTGAATAACCAGGTAAGTCTATTAAATTTCCAGTAACAACCTTGAAATTTTACAAAAGGAAACTTTATTAGCTTCTTTTTATCTTTAATTTCTTTTCGTAATATGCTAGGCCATTTTGGGATTAGAATAAATAATTCTTCAAATCGTGGGCCAAAACTAACTCGTAGAGGCATGTGAAACGTTATAACACTATTTACTTTCACCATCTTTTCTGGATAAAGCTTTATCAGTTTCATGAGGAATATCCTTGTAGAGCAGCGCCCAAATTGAGTGGTGTGTGGTTTGTAATCTCTCAAGATTTAAATGGCAGAGTCTAGCATCTCTTATATTTTTGGCTTGCCAAAGTGTTTTTTCATACTCCCTAACATCTTCAATTAATAACTCAAGTTTTGAAAAAATGGTAATCAAATCAGCTGCCATAATTTTATCCTTTATCGGCCATTACAACGAGGACAAATTGTTTGTGTCTCACCTATATACCAACCATTCATTTTTAATCTTTCTAGTATTTCTTCTTTACTCTCACCACTATGAGTATAATTTCTGGATACACCTGTGAAAGGATTTATATCTTTATGTGCAGGACAGTCACAATAAATTGATAGGCTGGTTGATGTTTCATACATGATATCAACTCCTTTTTAATTATGGAGGGGAAGAGGTTTGTTTCAATTTGGTCCTCTCCCCCTCCCACCTACATCCCCTTCTAAATATCACCTGGATGCTAAATCCACTACACCGGATGAGTAAATCTTATAATGATCCGAATTAATCTTTGTGGAAGTGCAATATAAAGTGAAGGGGATGAGGTATAAATGATACATCTTAATCCTTTTTAATAAAAAAGGGGAGGCCCATATAATATGGACACTCCCCAGTAGCTTTACTTCTCACTCGCGGGCTTGAAAACGTTGAGTCCGACTTTAACCTCAGCAAAATCTCCACTCAGGGCCTGATTGCCTTCGGTGGTGGCAATGGTCATTGACTTACCAGATTTGCTCAGTCCGGCCTTTTTTTTGAGATCAACGGTGATTGTAAGGATATTCTTGTCAATCTTCATGGTCACGTTCTTCATGCTTCCTCCTACAAAAGATAAAAGTTGAGAGAAAAGAGTATATCAAAAGAAATAGCTATTTAAGTTTCATATAGTCATCTCCCCTTATTTTAAAAGGTTGTTCGCTTGCGGAAAGGCAAGTAAATAAAAGGAATTACCGGCCGCTTCACTTTTCTTGAATATATATACCTATGTTCTGAAAAGATAAAAACAATTAAAAAGTGGTGGTGTCCACCAAGATTTCCGGTAATTCAGGAATAATAATTGGATCATTCAAATCATGAACTGTAATTGTTCCACCACCCCCTCTGTCAGTAAATGTATCCCAACAAATATCAATAGCAATGGCTGGTTCAAGTGGGGAAGATTTATTGCAGGAAGTTAAAAGTAGAAGGATAATAAAAAGAACATAATGTCTTTTCTTCATTGTAAGCCCCCTTTAAACTCAAAATAATTCCATTATAAGAACTTGTCAATAGAAAATTTCCATACCAATTAGTTGATAATTTTGTCACTCTGAGGAATTAAAGAAACCTCATCAACTCTTGGTAAGTTATATTCTTCTTTTGCCTCTTCCATCCTTTCTGTAAGATGCTTAACGAAGTTAGGCCCCCTCGTTATCAATCCTACATAATACCAATCATCTTGATATCTAACGAACTGAGCATGTGTCGTCATAGCTTCCTCCATTAAATTAAGTAAACATTTCTTTTGTAGATTTATGTTTGCTATTTATCTTTAATATTTTAGTAGAAGGAAGTCAATATTATGGCTTCCTTCCCCTAATTAAAGTTATTCACTTCCTTTATTTGAATTGGTGCATTTGTTTGGTAAGTGGTATAAGTGCAGCCAAAGTTCTGTTAAATAAGCAAACTGTTCCTTTTCATGTTGTAGACCCACATAAAACTTGGCGGATTTATTCTTATGTGTGGTCTTGAGATTAAGATAATTATAAGCTTTTGGCCCACTTATAACCTTCCACTTCTGGCATGATCCATCCTTTTCTTTCTTATTATTATGGTGGAGAATGTCACCAAGTTTTAAGGCTTTGACTTGTTTAAGAGTCATCGGATTACCCCCAAATTAAAAAAGTAATGAGATTAAATAACATAAGGATAAGCATCAAACCTACAATGAATCTGACACATCTCCATAGAAGATGCACAATTATTTTTACTACTCTATTTATCATAGCAATATATGCTATAATAGCAATTAAGAGATTCATTCTTCCATCTCCTTACAATTTTTGTCATAATAATCTTCAAGATCGAAGTTCTGACCAATGTTTTTAATCCACCCATTTATTTAATTCTTTAACAAATGCTTCACGTTTATCACGTTTTTTACAACACCTTAAAATTGAGCATTCTTTATGCTCTGCTTGTTTAAAATACTCCCATTTATGAAAATGAAACCTCATTTTAAACCCTCCTTATAACAATGCCTGCATCTTCGTTTGTCTTATCATCAGTGGGAAATTTATTCCATAAATTGGAATGTAATTGTTGTTATGGGATATTCATCCCAGTGCACATGCTTTTCTTTATCCAACTCACTTAGAAGAAAGTACCTTTCTTGCGCTTCTTCTGTTAAATCTTTCAAGAAGATTCTAAATTTTGTTTCACGCATAATCTACCTTTCCTTTCTTGCTTTTGTTTCAATTATCAGGTTGGCGACTACTCCAACACTTAAAGATGTGTAGACAGCAAAATCAGGGTAAAAAGTGATTTCAGTTCCATAACCTTTTTGTTGGTGAAAGAAGGACAACTTTATCTTCATTAATATATCCATCTACTTCACCATCATCAATTGTATTTGAAAAAGGGATATAAAGCATTTGAATCCTCCTATTAAAAACATGATCAAATTATGAGCAAATGAAAAGAGGAAGGGCCGGTGATTTGACCCTTCCTCTTAATCAGGAAAAGAATGTTACTTGATTGTCATCTTGCCACTTTTCGGATGCACTTCCAATTTCCACGGATGCCTGCCGGCGCGATAATGACTCAGCTGCACCTGAATGGTCCGTTTTGTGGCTTCTGCTTCATCATTCGGATGAAGGGCAACCAGGCGGGTTTCCAAAGCCGCCCGATTATATTTGCCGGCTTTGAGACTCTCAAAAATGTTGCCCAGTTTCGTTCCCTTACCGAATCCGGGAAAGTCACCTTTCTGACCGACACGAACTTTGATAGCTTTACGACCACGGGATCCGGCCGATTCATCCACTTTCTTTCCGATCGCCTTACCGGTTGCTTTCGCAGCGGGCTTTGCATTCTTCGCACTGGAAGTGGCTTTCTTGGCAGTGGTCGGTTTCTTTCCCTGTGTGGCCGGCTTAGCTTTCTCGGCGGCCTGATCCAGAGCTTTATTCAGATCGGCAGTGGTGGTAATCTCTTCCGGCTGATTGGCGATCTTCTTCTCGGTGGCTTCTTTCTTCTGATCGGACATGATATCCTCCCCTTATGGGAAATTGAGTAATAACTACCAGGATTAAACATTAATTACAGAGTAAAACCTATTCCCGTTCGATGGAAGCTAATGGGAATGCTTCCCAGTTTTCATCACCCTCCGTTGTTTCAAAGGTTTTGAGTAATCTGACTTGTGCTTCTGGTGTCAGGTCGCGAAAATAGATCTCAAATTGTTTCATTCCTTCCCTCCTTGTAAATGTGTCTTCATTTTTGAACTTGCTTCAATATCATAACAATACAGGGAAAAGTCAAAGAAAATCTATTGGATATCTGGTCAGGCTTTCCGTGAGATCCTTAAACTTTCTTGCTAATTTATTGTGTTACAAGAAACTATTCACTTTTATTTTTATTTATGGAGAAGGGGATATTATAATTGTCAATATCCCCTTCTCCATATCATTAATCCTTTATAACAAAATATGGCATGCCACAGGGAAAAACTGACCAATATTCTCTTGGTAGGCACCACTCAACTTTGTCAATACCCATGCCAAGGCAGACAAGTTGTTCAATGTTTATGTGCTCACCCCATTGATTGCCGTTGGTATCCATACAGGCGTTTAAGAATGACCAACCGCCCCCACCTGAGCTTTCCGTGCTTTTCTTGAAGGTATCCGGTAATGTTGAGAGTTCAGAAACAATCTCATCATGGTGATTCTTCAACCGTTCTGGATGAAAACCATAATGATTAATTATCCCTCTAACACATACCGGTTCAACAATTGGCTTTCCATCTATTATCTCTTCATCCTTAAAGAGACAATCTCTGAAAATGGCATCTACCTTTGTTGCTGATGGCATGTTAATCCTCCCTTTTGATTGAGTATGATCCCTTTGGTATCCAGTTATCTAAAAGTCTGCGATATTCCTTCCTTTCCTTTTTAGTTAAAGTATGATCCTCAATAGCCTTTTTATGAGAATCAACAAATGCATAAAACTTCTCTTCTCCAGTTAATTCTTTTTCTTCCTTATTCTTGATGCTCATAATATTACCTCCCCTTTTGATTGAATAGAATTGAACCCTTTTTGAGAACAGGATTCATCATTTTAATCTCACCAACTCCATTGCAATGAACACAAACATGATATTTGAAAAGGTGTTCAGATTCAACACTACCAGAACCCATACACCTTTTACAAATATGACCCATAAAACGAGAGAATAGAAAAGAATCAGGAAATGTATCATTTCGAGAATGATAATGTCCAGTTCCTTTGCATTTTCTGCATTCAACTACTCTCTTATTTTGTAATGTGAACTTTCCTGTCCCATTACAATCATGGCAGTAGGTATATGATACATGACCACTGCCTTTGCATTCAGGACAATTATAAGGCTCCCGTGATTTCCAATAGCCTTTACCTTCACATTGATCACAAGTTGCTCCATTCTCTAATGGCCCGAATCCTTTACCTAAATCAGAAATAGGTATTCCTGATACAGTTTTAGGATTAGTGCTATCAGAAACTTCAACTAAGTTCTGCATGGCATAATCATATGCCTCAGTCACCTGGTTAAACAAAAAAGCATTTCCACCATTATCAGGATGGTGTTTCTTTGCTAACCGACGATAGGCAGATTTTACCTCAGATTCTGTTAGGATTGAAACCTGAAGTATTTTCTGTGCTTCAAATTGATCCATGAATAATAACCTCCTATTGTATGAAGAAGATAATAAAGAATCCTTAATTAATTGACTTCCCATATACCAGAGTAGTGTTTAAACTCTGGTATTTCAAATCTTGTCAGGATCATCATCAGTGGGATAGGCGGGGAGGATTGTCCACTATTTTAAACATCAACTCCTTCACATAAACGTGATACTCATTTATCATCTTTTCCAGATTCTCAATAGAATTGAGTACATCTGAATCTGTTGAAGAAACCTCAACATCATCATCAAGAAGATTATTTGCTAATCTTCTTGTTTGCTTTGCATACTCCCGAATGGCTCCTCGCTCATAAACTGTCAACATGTATTCCTCCAAATTATTCAGTAATAAGATTCGGACACCAATTATAAACCCATCTTTCTGAGGTTCTTTCCTTAATCGCTTGATAAAACCCCCGTTCATTGTTAATGCCAAAAGCACACATAAAATCTTAGGGGATAGATAGTTAAATTCTATCCCCTATCGGATGGATGAATCTTTAGATTATAAATGAAACTGCGGTGAACATGGTTAATGCTTTCTTTCTCTGTAGTTCCCTGTCAGCTTCTTGTAGGGTTTTACAGGGAATCAAATATCCTTTTCCTATCACATAATACTCATCACCATCCAGAATCACTTGCAGTTCCCCATTAATATCAGGGGTGGTTGTCGTAATAGTGTTCTTCATATTGTCCTCCTGAAAAAGGTTAAAATTACCATGGATCATCTTCATAACCATCATCATCAATATCAGGAATATCATCTGGTTCATCTTCATAGTCGTCATCAAAATCGTCCTCGTCATCATCATCGAAAGGACTATCATCATAAAAATCATCAAATTCCATAAAATCCCCCTTTTAGAATGTTAAAAGAGTACAGTTGAGCGTTGTCTTAATCCATCATAAGCTTGGATTGTAACAACAATAAAAACATTACTGGTTGAAACATTTACTACAATCTTCCAATCTTTGAGTTTTGCTGGATGCCCTGTTTGTAACTTTACTTCATTGACAATCAGCCTTGTTCTATATTTAACAAGCTTATGGGGAATTTCTATCATTATACCCCCTAAAGTGAAAAAGAAATTTAATAACAAAAAAGAAAGTTTTTTATATATTTGGTTTTGGCAATTTCTTTTAATTCTATATACAGGGGTGGATTTAAGTTAAAAACATCCACCCCTGTATTACTGAATAACAAATTAATCTAATCTTCCATCGGGATAACACCTGATTCCGTGCTCTTTCAGAACCTTTGCCATTGCACAAGCATGAGCATATTTACGCTCATAACTTTGGTTATAGGTTGAAATCCAGATTGTTACTCCGCCGCAATAAGTATCCGTTCTCGCCTTATCATTGACTTTAAGCCACTTGGCAAAAGATGAATTACCTGGCTTTACATTTATCCATGCAAAGCCACATACTCCATCCATTACCGGAGCAAAACGCCTTACCACTGGAGAAGTATCATTGACTGGATTGGCGTGCTCAACCACATGCATTGGTTGTGGGGTTACTCCTGTTCCAGCTTTAACACCAGCTTCCCATGCAAGTTTATAAAGTTCTTCATGTGTCATAACTGCCTCCAGAAAGGGTTATTAGTAAACTCCTATAACTCAAACCTTCACTTACAACTTCTTATTTATTTATTCAGATATTTAGTAGGTATTTTGATAGAAGGATAGACCTTATTAGCAGATCTATCCTTCTATTTATTGTGTTTCTTTTTAAGACCTAGCAATCTTAAAAAGAAGAATAGCAATAAGAATGAAAGGCTCAATGTGAACTTCAAAATCCACGAATACCTCCAGAAAAAATTAATTTGAGTGAACATACTCTTTTAACTTGGTTGATGCAGCACTTATGAATGCCAATGCCTTTTTGGCATTCTGTCTTCCATTTTCGTACGAAGATATTGGTTCTTCAAGAAGCAATAATGCCTCTTTTAAATCACTAATTGCACTTTTTTTCAATTTTACAATCCCCCTCTCCCTTATAAAAGTTAATGAATAGTCTGCTCATCTTCATCTTCAGGAATTATCCCTATATCCTGAACGGAATCCGGTAGAATGTCCCACGATTCTTTACACCTGGTTGAACGAATCTCTTTCATTCGTTCATCATCAGATAGAGTAAAAAAGCTATACAAATCCATTACACCTCCATTCTCTTATTAGAGTTATTGGCTAACCAGGCGAGTAAAAGAATGCGATAAGTAATTCTTTCTTCTCTGGTTAAAGTATGGTTCTCCACTGCCTTTCTGTGTTCATTCAAGAACTTGAAATATTCTTCCTCATTGGTCTTCATAAGATCCTCCTAAAAAGGAAAAGACTATTGGAAGATATCAAAGACTTACTTTTATATTGGTAAGCTATTCAGTAGGTATTTTATGAAAGGGATAAGCTTTTTAACCTCTACTTATCCCTTTCATTTAAAGTTAAAATCCCCAGGCATGTTTTAGATCGCCCTCTATAGTATATTCGTAGACTGTTTGACCATACAAGAAAAGAATATAAGAGGGTTTTTCAAGGATGAAAGCTTCGAGATTGCGGTAGAAATCAATCTTACAGCCATTGCCTTCACAATAAATATGGCAATTGGTTACTTCAGCCGTATAATTGATCATGTGATACTTCGATTGCTTTTTCATCATAACTACCTCCTTAAAAAGCAATAAAAGGAAAGGAAAAATTACAAATTCCCTTATTAATATATACACCCATCCTACCTCCTAAAAAAGAAGATTATAAAATACACCAAAAATATTTCGTTTATATTTGATTTTGGCTTATTCAGTAAATAATTTATGTAAGGGGATAGACTAAAAACCTATCCCCTTACCTCTGAAAAGAAGAAATTTTTAGATTACGAAGTCAGAGAAAACAGTCATTATACAACCATTGACAACGTGAAGAATACGACCTCCGTTTTTATCTCCAAGGTTGATAAACAAAACGTAAGATTTAATATCCAATATGAAACTTTCCAGCGAACTATACATATTATAGCAGGCCGGATAATTGACGTTTCTTGAAATAGTTTCACAACCAGTTATTTCAGAAGCTTTATCAATCACAGCATAATGATTGATATCTGGCCGAACTGACTGCTTCTTCATAACTTCCTCCTAAAATGGTTATTATTGGACTACTAAAGCCTATCAATTTCTCATATATTTGATAAAGCCTATTCAATAGATATTTTATAGAAGGGCCGGTTTTTTAAACTTATATTTTAACCGGCCCTTCTATTCTGGTTACTCATAGTCCATATAAATTCTTACTGCCGACAATGTTCTTCCCCTCAGTCGTTATTGACTTATTACTTCTCAATAAACCCTTATTGATAAGAGAAGTAATTGCAGCGTCATATTCGGCCGAGGTAATGTTGGTTTCCATTAACGCATTCTTTTTCCGGGCACTACTTATATATGACCTTATTGCAATGAGAACGATCAATTCATTACGTGAAAGGTCATTATGTTTAGAAGCCGGAAGCAAGTTTGTATCAAATTCATCGGTTCTGACCACGACAGTTATGCCCATATCCTTACCGCAGAAAATTGAATGCTGTACTAATAAGCATCCTTTCGGTATTTCTTGTGACTGAAACGCCTCTTTCGGATTAAATATACCCGATGACAAACTGGTACCCGGATTGAACATAGAACCATCAATTCTCTTGAATAACTTCCATGTTGTTCTGCTGCCACCACTCCACGATTGATCGGGAATGAAGGTATCTCTTACTTCGATTTTGAATCTATTTCCATTATACTCCGGATATGCTTTTTCTACAATAACCTTCGCAATGCCGGTGAGATCTTTTCTTTCAATATAATATGTACTCATAACTGCCTCCAAAAATGAGTTATTATTGAACTGCTATAGCCTATAATCTTACTCATTTATTTGACTTTGGCCTGTTTCAATAGGTATTTAATAAAGTCAGAAAGGTTACTTTCTTATCAGACTTATAATAAGAAAGTAACCTTTCTGCTCAAACTCTTGTTGACCGGCTTGTCGTTTCATCTGACTTTATTACCGCGAGTTACGAATAACTTTATCGCTAAAAGTCAATGCGACTCGAAGCTTCTTCAGTTCATTTAATTCTTTCTTCCGTTGAATTTCATCCTATTAATTTCTTTTAAATTGAGTGGCGGGTCATTACTGACGCACTCAATATACGAGAAATCCAATCGAAGATGAAAGGCTTCTATCCTTCTTCAGCTCACATTTAACTTCAAACGGCCGGATAAAGAATAGGCTTTCTATTCAACTAAAAGGACTAAGTTATGTCAAAGAACGTTCCCCGATGGCCTTATGCTTTCAGCACTTTACTTCTGCTCCTTAAAGACGATCTTTTGTCTTCCGCCTTGAATTGTCTTTTCGATTATTCTCATCGACAAATCATTTAAAACTCGATGAATTGAAAAGGCTTTTCTTTCTGGCGTTCAGGAGGCCGATCGAGCTGCCGGGAAGGGCTTGCGACTGAATTTTTCCTTATTGGTGTCGTCGGTTGCCCTATATTAATATCGTCTATTCTCTACTCAGGGTCAAGGATTTACGGCCTTTTTATTGGAGATCTGGGCCGTATCAACGGGATTTTCTTTCACAAACGGGAAAGAATCTATTGGAGATCCCGTCGAGAACTTTATTCCAGATCTCCAATGGTCTCCAGCCCTTCAGGTTAGTTGCACAAAAGAAAGATATATATTGCACTGACAAGTTAAAAAGGATTCAGACAAATTATATCAAATAATGACTTTACTCTGGTTAATAAAAGGTCAACTATATACGAAAAAAGAATCTAAATTTGAGTTAATTCGTTGAAGAAAGGATGTTAAGGGGTGAGAAAAAGAAACAAGAAAGTGGATGAAAAGAAAAGGTAGGACAAAAAGAAAATAGACCACGATTGGATGTACATTTGTAGTTGGATAAATAAATGAATAGGATATATAAATAATGTGGGAATAAAGCAGTAAAATAATCCAGTTAAGGGCCCGCTATTATGTAACGTCGATGCTTGATATCGTTACAGTTATATCGTCAATAGTCCATCGACTTATATATCTAAAGGCTATCGACCATATCGATATAACCGATAGGGGGAATGGTAAAATGTGATAGGGGGGGGTGGTTATTGCGGAGGCCAATTATAAATGGTACGATAGTTTTTAACAAAGTTAGGCATATAGTATTGTATTCTATAGGGGAGGGGGGATGTAAATCTAGATATATGGGTAACAAAAAGATAATAGGCTAAAAATATATATATGAAAAAGCCAGAACTTTGGCATTAGATATTAGATCCTATGTAAAAATATCCTAGTTAGGGGTGATCTAATGAAAAATCCTTATCAAATCTTTACATTAGTACATCTTTTTATAAAATTCTCCTTTCCTATAGCTCAAAATAAGGTTTTAAAATCTTAAGTTGTTGGGATTCCTGTGTATCATTCAATTTAAGTTTTTTAAAAGACCTTATGTTGGTCATAAAAATATTTTTATATTCTTTGTAATATCTAAGGATACTGTTAAGTAGCATAAGAATCATGGTGAAAACAATATATTTTAAAGTCTTCTCTAATAGGTCTTTTTCTTAATAAAATATTTTGTAAAAAATTTAAGATTATTATAATATCTAAGGAAATCATAGATATTTTTTAAAATCCGTTTTTCTTGCCCTTTTGTGCGGGTATATATATACGAAATGAAGGCGTGAGGCATAATAAGTGTAAAAACATAGGGGTTACAGATGATACAGAAAAAAGTAAAAGTAGTAAGTATTGAACCAGGTAAAGTTGAAGACCTACAGAACTGGACGGTGTTTACCCCTCCTAATAGTTTAGATATCTACTGGGTAAAAGTAGGGAGTAGATTAATAGAACTGAAGATAATGCTAGGGCTTGAGAAAGAGGCGCCTTTACAAATGATGATACAAGATATATTAGTCTACAGTAAACCAATAAGTCCTGAAATAGAGGTAGGAACAATTGTTGGCACTCTTGTTATAACAGAGAAGGAGGTTAGAGAAGAACCTGAGAAGAAAAATTGTACAGGCGATTGTGCTAACTGCAGTCAAATTGGAATATGTGGAGTTCTTATAAATATAAAAAAGGAGTAGAATATGATAGTCAAACTAATTTTGGCGCCTGACAAGGGTTTTGTAAAAGACCTACCAGACTGGACAGTATTTTATGCAGAAAGTGATAAAAAGTCAGGAAAAGAGTGTTGTGTTGGAAATCAATGGGTAAAAGTGGGAGATAAGATGGTTTCACGATTAGCCATAAGAGATCTTCAACATCGTACATTACAAGAGGCTTTGAATAGCATTATA
>Ga0265293_10002531_pt1 | contig 36284 bp, 32 predicted proteins | sample Munlanlewell138R_FD_192505 | JGI IMG/M metagenome (GOLD analysis project Ga0265293, IMG submission 192505) | Leachate microbial communities from a municipal landfill in Southern Ontario, Canada - Leachate well 138R | ecosystem: Engineered > Solid waste > Landfill > Unclassified | place: Canada... | reverse complement strand
ATCTGAGAGAAAACCGTCATCCGGAAACCCATAAAACACCTCAAAAAATGTTGTTGGGTTGATGATAACGGTCAAATTGAATCGATAAAAGTGAAAACAGGGTATAACTAACTGCAGTTCAAGCAGTTAAGGCATGTTCAAAAAAAGTTAACCGGACAGCAGTGATTCTATATAAGAAAATTAACAGCAAAGAATTTACATATCTTTCGAAGCTTTTTTTGAATATTTAGTAATGATAAAATATTGTTAGATAATCACTTCATAAGAAAGTGAAAATAGAGTTTTGCCTGTTGGTGCGTCTGTCTTAGACAGCGGTTGTTGTTGTGCGTTGTGTTGACTAAACTAAGCTATTTCTCTACGATTGAGTAGCTAATCCCCTTTGGGAACTTTTTTAGAGTGAGGGAAAATTGGTAATGATAGCTGCCAACATTGAAGCTTTATCTTTAGCTGAACTGCAATATTTAGCGCAAAAAGAGGGTGTTGATGATGCTGATATCTTGGACCGAGATGAGTTAATTGAGGCCCTTAATGAACTATATGAGGATTTAGAGGTTCCCTCATCATTCTACTTGGCTCAACACAAATTTATAAACACATTTGTGGAGTATCTTGGCGATGATGAATTGGCACTGTTACCGGGTGTTCAGGACTTACCCGAATACTATTCCGAAACAAAAATTCATCTTCTTTTTAAAGACCCTTATTGGGCTCACGCTTATTGGAACATATCTCCGGCTGACCACCAAAAGCTTGAACAGAGTTTTGAACAATACTCCATTTATTTGAAAGTGAAAATTCACCAATCAAAAGATGGTAAAGAGGAAGAAGAAAGCTTTGAAATTGAGATTGATAAAAATGATAACAGCTGGAATGTTAACCTTCCTCTAAGGGGCCGTACCTATAGCGTATCTCTTCATTACAAGGATGAGATTGGAGGAACAAGCGGACTTTTATGTCGTTCCGAGAGTGTGGTTACCCCGAAATGTTACTGGGCAGATAATGTTGATCAGCTTCAAGATGAAAAAACATTTACTCTCCTTTTTTCATCGGTTGTCACTAAAAGAGGAACTTTAGTGGAGTGCCCAATGTTAAAAGAGGTTGTAGAGACCCTCGATAATCGGATTGGAGGTTGAGATGGGACGGAACTCTATAGGACTGACTTTGAATGCCCATATGCCGTTTGTCAGGCACCCGGAGTACCCAAGATTTTTAGAAGAGGATTGGTTGTTTGAAGCAATAGGGGAGACCTATTTACCTCTGTTGAGAATGCTTAAACGCCTCAGGGATGAAAATGTTGCCTACCGGCTGACAATAAGCATCTCTCCAACACTTTGTTCGATGCTCTCAGACCCGCTTTTGCAGGGACGTTTTACCGATTACCTCCATTTACACCAAGAATTGGGTGAAAAAGAGGTTCAAAGATGCATCAATGAAGATTCAGAGTGTCTCTCTTTAGCCGAATACTATTTGGAACAAATAAATCTTAACCTGCAGGAATATTTTGAACTTTACCAGTGCAACATTCTTACCGGTTTTTTGGATTTGGAAAAATCGGGTCATATTGATTTAATTACAACAACTGCGACTCACGCCTATCTGCCCCTATACAGTGAATACCCTTCGGCCATTAATGCTCAAATCGAGCTGGCGGTGCAATCTCATATAAACCATTTTAAAAAACGGCCCAAAGGGTTTTGGTTACCGGAAAGTGGTTACTTTCCCTCATTGGAAGAATATCTGCAGAAAGAGGAAATTGCCTATTTTCAGTTAGCTTCTCAGGCTTTGTTTCTTTCTGAAGAAAAAGTCCTCAGAGGCAATTATGCCCCAATCAGTTGCCCCAATGGGGTCTTTGCCTTTGCCCACGATTTTCAGTTAACAAATTTGGTTTGGTCGAATGAAGAGGGCTATCCGACAGATCCCCTATACCGGGAGTTCTATCGTGATATCGGCTATGATTTACCGATGGAGTATATTGAACCTTATATCCACAGCCCTCAAGTTAGAGTTTTTACCGGGTTCAAATACCATGCAATTACAAATAAAGGGAATGAGAAACTCTACTATAACCGCCAGAAAGCTTCCCAGAGAGTTTTAGAGCATGCCCAAAATTTCCTTTACAACGTGGAGCAAAAAGGGGAAAAGATTGCTCCATTGTTAGACAGAGATCCCTTTTACAACATTGCTTTTGATGCGGAACTGTTCGGTCACTGGTGGTTTGAAGGAATTCAGTGGTTGGAGGCTGTTTTAAGAGGAGCTGCAAAAAGTGGCAACATTGTTTTTGAGACTAACCTCGATTATTTAGATCGGCACAAAGAAGCTCAGGTTCTTCAACCTTCATACTCTTCTTGGGGCGAGGGGGGCTATTCAAATGTTTGGGCCGACGGAACCAATGTTTGGGTCTATCGCCATATCCATAAATCGATTGAACGGATGGAAGAGTTGGCGGTAAGATTTCCAAATCAAAACTCATTGAAACAACGGTTCTTAAATCAGGCTGCCCGTGAAGTTATTTTGTCGATGGCAAGCGATTGGCCTTTCATCATCCACAACAAGACAAGTGTCACTTATGCTCAGAAACGGTTAAAAGAGCATCTGGGTAATTTTAACTTAGTCTATGAAAACATGTGCAAAAATGCAGTGAATACCGAATGGTTGGTAAAAGCAGAAAAACGAAATATTATCTTTAGTGATATAGACTACAACATCTTCAACCTAGACTGTGAACGTAACCGCTATAACGGTTAATTAAAGCCTTTTTCTCTCTTATTTTAGACATATTATCTCATTGTGTCTTTTAAAATCGCGATAATGTCAACAAACGTTTAGTACTAACTCTTTTTGAGGCCTCTATTTGAGGCTTTTTTGTTGTTCCTTCAGTTGTCCGCTGGTGGGTAAAAGGGTATAGTTTGTGGTAAGAAGTGGTAATTATTCCCATATTTGTCACTTAAAACTAAAGGATGGTGGAGATGTTAACCGGTGAATATCGCAACACTATCGATGAAAAAGGACGAATCCTTATCCCATCTAAGTTGCGGAGTGCTCTGAAAGAAGAGACAACACTGATAATTACTCGTGCTGTTGAAAGTTGTCTTTGGATAATGCTCCCCGACTTTTTTGAAAATATCAGAAGAAAAATAATGGATGGTCCGGGGGCGATGTTCGATTCGAACCTGAGGCTTTTGCAAAGAAGAATAATAGCTCCGGCAATGGAGTGTGAAATTGATAAAAGCGGTAGGTTGTTGATTCCTCCGCAGCTGCGTGACAGTATCGGCCTTTTGGTTAAGGAAGAGTCTGTTTTACTTGGCATTAGTACATATTTGGAACTGTGGAGTGTCGGTGCCTATGAGCAGTTCTTAAGTGAAAGTGAACCCTCCTTCAACGCAGCCAGTCAAAGCTTAAGCATACTGTTGCAAGAAGGAGGTAAATAGTGAACTACCTCCATAAAAGTGTCTTGGCTGAAGAACTTTTAGAAAAAATCACTTTTAATGAAGATAATCCCTTGATGATTGACTGTACGTTAGGCGAAGGGGGACATAGCTATCTTTTTTTACAGAAGTACCCCTCCTTGGAAATTATCGGCATTGACCGGGATAAAGCAATAATTGAGAGAGCCAAAAAACGTCTTGAACCATTTGAAGGACGCTTTAGAGTTATCAACGGCTGGTTTGATGAAGTTCTTAAACAAGATTTCGGTAAAAAACCGGCAGCAATCCTTTTTGATTTGGGAATCTCAATCTTTCACTATGAATTGTCGGAAAGAGGCTTTAGCTTTTTTAGCAAAGATAAGCTTGATATGAGATTGGATGTTGATGGGCCTTTGAGTGCCGCTCATATTGTCAACAAATACCGTGAAAAAGAGCTGGCTGATCTAATATACGCCTACGGAGAGGAGCGCTATTCTAGAAGAATTGCTAAAGCAATTGTCGATTACAGAGAAAAAAACAAACCCATAGAAACTTCAAAAGAATTAGCCGACCTTATATATAAATCGGTTGTGCCTGCCTACAGATACGGCAAAATACATCCGGCCACCAGAACATTCCAAGCACTCAGAATAGCTGTAAACAGAGAACTCGATAGAATAGTTCCCGCTTTAGAGAGATCCGTTGAGTTGCTGCAAGATGGGGGTTTGATAGCTGTTATAAGTTTCCACTCTTTGGAAGACCGGTTGGTTAAGCATTTTTTCAGAGATAACGGGCGCTATGTTGATGAACAAAAAGAACCTCGGTTACAGATAATTACAAAAAAACCGATTGTCCCGACTGAAAAAGAGATTGACGAAAACTCTCCTTCAAGGAGTGCAAAACTGCGAATTGCCAGAAAAAGAGGGGGTGATTATGCCACAGTATAGCAACTATATAGTTCGTAAAAGTAGCATAAGCACCTTTGAAAAAGTAGCTACTGTTTTATTGTTAATTTTCATTTTTGCGGCTCTTGTGGTTCCGATAAATCAGGCTTCATACAGCCGGAAACTACAGATTGAGCAAAATGCGGTTAACAAAGAACTTGTAGAGATTAAAGAGCAACAGAACATTGTTAAATCGGCTCTTGCCGAGAGTTCTTTACCGATTCTCAATTTGGAAGCTGCCTCTGCCGGCGGCCTTTCGTTGGTGAAAATCCCTTTTGAACAGATAAACATAGTTGTGGTGGGGGAGTAGCGATGCGACAGTACAGACTGAAAGAGATTGCAAGAATCGTTGATGGTGTGGTTGTTGGGACAAATCAATTAAGTTTTGTAACATCATTAACCATCGATTCAAAAAAGTGTAGAAATAATTCCCTATTTATTGCCCTTAAAGGAAGCAATGCTGATGGGCACTCTTTTGTCCATGAAGCCCTCACAAAAGGTTGTGTTGCTGCTCTGGTAAGCAGAGAGAAAGCCCCCACTTTGGAATCTGAACTGAAAACTGAGAAAAAAGCCCTTATAATCGTAAATGACCCTCTCAAAGCCCTTCAGAAATTGGCACAACACCATGTCAACAGTTTTCCCAGTCTAAAAAAGATAGGCATAACAGGCAGTGTCGGTAAAACAACAACTAAAGAGATGGTCAGCTCAATATTATCGCAAATGGGTAAAACGGCAAAAACGCCCGGTAATTACAACTCTGAAATAGGATTACCACTTTCTTTGATGGAAATAGACGAAAAGAGTGAGTTTGGAGTTTTTGAAATGGGGGTGGATGAAATTGGGCAAATGGAGCAGATGGTTGAGATTTACAAACCAAATATTTCACTGATTACGAATATAGGGCTTTCTCATATCGGAAAAATGGGATCGTTGAATCAAATTGCCAAAGAGAAAGGTAAAATATTTCACCCAGAAAGCGAAGCAGCTTTTATAAACGAAAATTGCAGATGGACATCTTATATTAAAAAAAGGACTTCGGTTGAAATTAAGAGTTACGGGACTGCTTTTACCCGCGGTATTCGGAGTGTCACCCCTATTGGAATAAACGGATGGACCATAAATTATAAAGGATTGCCAATTCACTTAAAAGGGGTTGGTAAACATAATCTTAGCAACGCTTTGGCAGCCATATCGATAGCCGACTACTTTAAAGCAGAAGCCGAACAAATTAAAGAGGGGTTGCAAAATTATACCGTTGTTGATGGGCGCAGCAATATAGTAGGCGGTGAAGTGACTATAATTGAAGATTGGTACAACTCCAGTGTCGATTCAACATCAACTATTCTGGATTATATCGAATCGCTCAAATGGAACGGAAGAAAAGTTGCCATCCTAGGTTCAATGAAAGAGTTGGGAGAATTCAGTGAAACAGCCCATCGCCAGGTGGCAGATAAAGTTGTTAATACAAATTTAGACCGTGTTTTTCTCTATGGCAAAGAGATGAAAAGTGCTTTTGATCTCCTAGTTGAGAAAGGTTTTAAACAAAATCTCTTTTACACCACAAATTTTGAAGATTTGCAAAACAAAGTTGATCAGTCAACAAAAAAAGGTGATCTGGTTCTGTTAAAAGGCTCCAGATCAATGGGAATGGAGAACTTAATTCCGGCTATTAAGGGGAAGTTTTAATGTCAATTGTTGGAAACTCGATGGTGTTAAAATCTTTAGTTACTCTTTTATTCTCTTATTTGCTGACACTTTTATTCGGTCATTTCTTCATAAAAGGGATGTTACGAAAAAAAATCAGCCAACCCATAAATCCAGACGGTCCTCAAACTCACTTTATTAAAGCAGGCACTCCCACAAGCGGGGGACTCTTTTTTATAGCGGGGATTTGTCTCTCATTAACACTTTTTGGGAACTTTAAGAATCCATATTTGTATCTTCCTCTGCTGGCTATACTTCTTTTTGGTTTGATAGGTTTGATTGACGATTTGATTAAGATTAAAAGAAAAGAGAGTATCGGATTGACAACTTTACAGAAGTTGGCAATGCAGATTCTTGCAGCTGCCCTCTTATTCTATCTTTACACAAAAGCAACCGGGAAAATTGACCTCCTACTGAACAATTCTGATAAAAGATTCGGAACTTGGTATCCGATGGTATTTCTAATCTATGTCGTAACAATCGTCAATGCAGTGAATATAAGTGATGGGTTGGATGGCTTGGCAGTCGGTATTGCCCTCAGTCCTCTGCTTTTATTGGCTATTATAACAACGTTGGTTGGTATAGGTGTCTATAAAGCCGATTTACTGATTGGCATGGCGGAAGAGAGTTTCAACCTACTGCTTGTTTTAAGCGGTGTTATAGGGTCTATTTTGGCATTTTTATGGTACAACGGGGCAAAAGCTCAAGTCTTTATGGGAGATGTGGGTTCTCATGCCCTTGGTGCTATTATTGCCGTCAGCGCTCTTTTATTGAAAGTTGAAGTTGTTATTTTAATCGCATCGGCACTCTTTTTTATTGAAGTGCTCTCTTCGTTATTGCAGATAATCTCAATCAGAGTTTTCTCCAGGCGTCTTTTTTTCATGGCACCGTTACACCACCACTTTGAAAAGAAGGGAATTTCCGAAGAGAGAATAGTGGTTCGGTTTCAAATTGCAAGTGCTTTGGCTACCGTAACCGGAGCACTCCTTTTTATGACAAAAATAGGGTAAATGAGATGGAGATTTATGAATTTTATGAGAGTCAATTTATCTCTACTCAAAATAACAGTGAAACAAACCTAAAGAAATTTATCTTTTTATGTTTGGTGATTGTGTTGGTTGGCTTTGGGTTGTTGGTACTCTATTCGGCTTCCTACAATGAAGCTTTACAGAATAACCTAAGTGGTCACTACTATGTCCTCAGACAGGCTGTTTTTGCAGTTGCAGGTTTTTTATTGTTTGCCCTGATTCAACTTTTTTCAGTTGATTTTATTAAAAAACTCCTTATTCCCTTTTTTATTTTCACAGTTGTTTTAATGTTGCTTACATTCAGTAAAAGATTTGGAGTTGAAAAGTTCGGAGCACGAAGGTGGCTTCAAATCGGCTCGCTTGTCAGTTTCCAGCCCTCAGAGCTGTTAAAAGTGAGTGTTGTGCTGCTCTTGTCCAAAGTTTTTGCTTCGGATAATAAATTGGCAAGCAAGCGAATCTACGCTTTGGGAATATTAATGTTCTCAAGTATCTTAATTTTTCTGCAAAAGGATTACTCAACTGCTTTGGTTTTCCTTTTAGTAGCACTTGCGCTGCTTTTAATAGGAAAAATAGGAGCTCTGTATATCATTCTCTCATCGGTCGCTTTGATAATACCGGCAACAATTTTTCTTTTTATGGAACCTTATAGAATCAGACGAGTAGTCAGTTTCCTGTTTCCCTCAATTGACCCCAGCGGACTTAACTGGCAAGTTCAGAACTCTTTAAAGGCGATAAAAGGGGCATCCTTTTTTGGCAAAGGTTTAGGTAACGGAGTTTATAAACTTAACTTGATACCCGAAGTTCACAGTGATTTTATATTTGCTTCATTAGTGGAAGAGACCGGCTTTATCGGAGTTTTATTCTTTTTTGCCCTCTTTTTTGCCCTTGGGGTTATTGGATTTACTTTTGCTTTAAAACTATATAAGGAAAAGAAAAAATTTGAAGCCACAGCCACTTTTGGGCTCACCTTTATGATTATTTGGCAGGCTTTAATAAACATTGGTGTTGTCTGCTCTCTCTTGCCTCCTACCGGGATACCCTTGCCGTTTTTTTCTCAGGGGGGAACCAACCTTTTTATGGTTATAGGTGAGTGTGGACTGCTCTATTCGTTTTTGGGGTCGGTAAATAAAGGAGAATTGAGATGAGTAATGCCTCTTTGTGCAGTTGTGATTATGACGCAATCAGGATTCAAAATACATCATATGCAAACACTCCGAGGCGGGTACGAAAACTAAAAATGGTCGGTAAGGAAAAAAATATTTCTCATTTTATTATCCCTATTTTAGTAGTTTCCGTTTTGGCGTTGGTTTGGTATTCGCTTCGATTTATCCCTCTTTTTGATGTGAACAGAATAGAGTTTACGATTCGCGGAGGCTTAACACATTTACCTCAACAGGCTACCCGTAAAGCAAGTCAATTTTATGGACGCTCTTTAATGGGTGGGTCTGTGAGAAACTTTAGAGAGTCTCTAGAGGCAATTCCAACAGTCAAAACCGTTGTTGTAAAGAGAAAGCTGTTTTCCACTTTGACAGTTGATCTTGAAACCTATAACCCCCAATTTTTTATAATCAGCGATGAAAATTACTATTTTATTGAAGGAAATACCCTTGTAGAAATAGATAAAAGCGATTATAGGGGATTCGAAAATCCGTTGACTGTTGAAATTGATGATTTTTATATAAAATATCTAAAAGAGAATGATTTTGAAAAAACGATAAATAGTTTGGAAGGATTGGCAATAAATCTCCCTATTTACGACACCATACTGTATCTGCATCAACAGGTAGCTCAATCACAGTTGCGTGAAGCGATTGAATTGATTAAACTGGAACAGACGGTTAATAATGGTTATGAAATTGCCCTCGGAAAACAAAAGCGCTATGATTTATATCAAAGTGCGTTGGTTCGAAGAGAGTAGGGGGAAGTGTGAGAACAAGTTCAGATAAAATAATGATGGGACTCGATATAGGGAGCTCTTGGGTGCGCTCGGTGATTGCCACGATTAGTTCGGACGGTTCAGTCACTATAGACAGCTTATGCGAACATCCGTCCGAAGGGGTTCGCAGCGGTTCCATCGTTAATATTGAACAGGCTATAAGGGCAGTTAATTCAGTTGTAAACGAATCTGAAAAAGAGGCCGGTGTCACGATAACTCAGGTTTTAATCGGTGTCGGCGGAGACCACATTGAGGGTATCCCTTCCCAGGGAGTTGTCGGAATAAATGCCAAAGACCAAGAGATTAAAAGAGAAGATATTTTTCGCTCACTGGAGGTTGCCCGAGCTTTTGAATTGCCCGTAGACCGGGAAATTCTTCACACCCTTGTCCAGGATTTCAAAGTCGACGGCAGAGACGGGATAAAAGACCCTGTTGATATGCTCGGTCACCGACTTGAGAGCAGAGTGCTGGTTGTAACGGCAAGTTCCAGTGTCTGTCAAAATGTTAGAAAATCTATTCAGAGAGCCGGTTACCAGGTCCAAAGACTCTTTGCTCAACAGTTAGCTGATGCCGAAGCTGTTTTAAGTGTTGAAGAGAAAGAGATGGGCACTATATTAATAAATCTTGGCGGCGGAACAACCAATATGATTGTTTATGCCAATGGTGCCCCTATTTTTACCGGTGGGGTTAACATCGGATCTAACCATATAACAAACGACATCGCTTACATCCTTAACAAACCAAGAGTTATTGCCGAACAGGTAAAGTGTGAATACGGTAACTGTCATATTCCCTCAGTTGCTAATCACGAAACAATAATAATACCGCAAGTTGGAGGCCTTCCCTCAATAAAAATGCCTAAAAAAGAGCTAAGCAAGATAATCGAACCCAGGGTTGCTGAAATATTTTCACTGCTGCAGGTTGAGTTGGAGAAAAAACAGGTAAGAGGTTCTTTTGGAGGCGGGGTAGTTTTGGTTGGCGGTGGTGCTTTACTTTCAGGAGCTACTGAGTTAGCCAGTGAAGTTTTTCGACTCTCTTCTCGGATAGGATTTCCGGAGGCTCTCAGCGGACTGGATCGTTCTTACATCAATCCCCGCTACACAACCGCTTTGGGCTTAGTAATGACCGAAGCTAAAAGGATAAAAGACCAGTATGCGTTAGTCGGTACAAAAGCAGGTTACCCCAAGGCTTCAAGAAAAGTAAGAAAAAGTGTCACAAGGTTTTTTAAGACTGTGTTTTAGAAAACTTGTTCTGACAGTGGAGGATACCAGTAATGGATTTTGATTTGCTTGATGATTTGCTGCACGATGAGCAGTCTCCCCCTACAGACATTAAAGTTGTGGGTATCGGAGGTGCAGGCGGTAATGCAGTAAACAGGATGATTGCCAGCGGCTTGAAAAAAGTAACATTTGTCGCAATGAACACCGATATCCAAGCACTTCAACGCTCAAATGCCCAAGTCAGGATGCCTTTAGGGCGACAGCTGACAGGAGGACTGGGAGCCGGAGGAGTTCCTGAAGTGGGTGAAAAAGCTGCCCAAGAGAGCCGCGAAGAGATTAAAAAACTGTTACACGGAACAGATATGGTATTTATCACAGCGGGAATGGGGGGAGGAACCGGTACAGGGGGCGCTTCCATTGTAGCTGAGATAGCCCGTGAAGTGAGTGCTTTAACAGTGGCTGTCGTGACTACCCCGTTTGCTTTTGAGGGGAAGAAAAAGCTTGAATTGGCTTTAGGCGGAATAGAAAAGCTCCGTAAGCATGTTGATACTTTGATATTAATTCCTAATCAATATCTGCTTAAAATTGTTGAAAACAACACCCCGATTAAACAGGCTTTTTTGCTTGCCGACGATGTTTTAAGGCAGGGAGTCCAGGGAATAAGTGAGTTAATAACTGAACCCGGAGAGATTAACATCGACTTTGCCGACGTAAAAACCGTTATGAAAGGGCGGGGTGATGCTATAATGGGGATTGGAATCGGAGAAGGAAGCACCAGAGCAGTCGATGCAGCCCGAGCAGCTATAAACAATCCCCTTTTAGAAAATGCTTCTATAGATGGCGCTAAGTCGATTTTAGTTAACCTTACAGGAGGAGACGGTCTGACTTTGCAGGAGTACCAAGATGTCGTCGAGCTCATAACCGAAAACTGTGCCGAAGATGCCCTAATAATTGCCGGACAGGCTTATACCCCCGAACTGGGAGAGAAGATAAAAGTAACGGTGATTGCCACCGGCTTTGAGAGAAGTGAAACTATTAAACAACAGGCAAGAGATAGCGTCGAAGCAAGACTCAGAAAATCACAGGGACCGACACCCTTCAGGCGTTTCCAACAGGAAATTGCCAAAAAAGATGAAGTTGAAGATGAAGATGTCATTACCGTTAGCAGGTGGCAAGATTTGCAGCAACAACTTGGAAACCAACAGAAATCGAACGACTATAGTTTTCCTGCAGTTTTACGGTATCAGAGAAGTGAACAAGAGGAGTAGTTGATGTCCATTCAAAAGGAGGTCCTCATAAGCGACTATAGGGATTACCTTTTGGTTCAAAGGAGAGTCTCAAAAGCCACAGCAGAAATTTATACTAGGTTGGCTTTAAATTATCTTCTGTTTTTGGAACAAAACAACTTTAGCCTGAAAGAGAGTGCCTTAGAAGAGCTCTCACTCTTTTTAATCGACAAGGGCTTTAAAGAGAATATCAGTGTTGCCACCCAGTCAAAGAATATCAGTGCCCTGCGCTCTTTTTACAATTATCTGCTTGAAATTGGTATGGTTACCACCAACAGTGTCGATTTAATAGAGAGACCTAAAACAGTCCCAAAAGTTCCCTCAAGTGCATCAAGTAATGAAATCGATAAAATATTGGGTGTTATAGAGACTGATAATGACTTGGGAATCAGAGATTATGCTCTCTTTGAACTGATTTATTCCTGCGGTCTGAGAATCTCTGAGGCAGTTAATCTGAAAGTCTCTGATTATATTGCAGATGAACAACTTTTAAGGGTCATAGGAAAAGGGGATAAAGAGCGATTGGTTCCGATTGGGGAAGTTGCCCTTGAAAAGCTTAATCTCTATCTCAAAACAGCAAGAGTTAACCTTCTAAAAGCAAATATTAACGAGGAGAGGTTATTTGTGGGAAGAAGAGCAGAACCTCTTAATCGCCGTTCAGTCTGGAAACGGTTTAAGTACTATTGCGAGATGGCAAATGTTGAGGCCAAAGTACATACATTGCGTCACTCATTTGCAACGCATCTTCTTAGAGGGGGAGCCGATTTGCGTTCAGTTCAGGAACTATTGGGCCATAGCGATATAAGAACAACTCAGATTTACACCCATGCCGATACCGAAGAGTTGTTACAGCTTTATCGCACCTATCATCCCCAAGGGGAAGCAGATAAAAAATAGAGAGGTTAACAGTAACAGTGGATATAAAAGATTTTGAGCTTATAGATAATTACCTTGGCTTTTTAAAAGAGGTTCGTAATCTCAGCTCAAATACCCTCATTTCTTATAAAAACGACATCCAAAACTTCCAAAAATTCTGTAGCAATCGCAATATAAATCTGTTGGAAGCCTCTAATAATGACGGGAGAGCTTATTTGAGTTCATTGATGCGTATCGAAAACTTTTCTCATGCCACAATAAACCGAAAACTCTCTTCGCTGAAGCGCTTCTATCTCTATTTGGAGAAAAACAGAGCGATAAAGACCAATCCATTCGGTAAAATAGAAGCAACGACCAGAAGCAGACGGCTGCCTAGGGTTTTGAGTGAAAAAGAGGTTGTAAAGTTACTTAATATCCCTATAACTGATTTTAAAAGCCACCGAGATGCCCTCTTATTTAATCTTTTCTATTCCACAGGCGCTCGCCTTTCTGAACTGCTGAATGCCAATATTGAGGATTTAGAGATGGATGATGAGCGACTCATGGTAAAGGGGAAAGGCTCTTTGTACCGGTATGTTTTTATAAACCCTCCAACATTAAAGATTTTAAAGAGTTATCTTATTGAGAAAGAAAAATTTCAAATTGAGAAGGGTATTTCAGATAAAGAGAGCAAAAAAGCAATATTTATAGGAACTGGAGGTAAAAGGTTGTCGGCTTCAACTGTACATAGTATCTTTGAAAAGTATAGGAAAGAGTTGAACTTAGGAGTCGAATTAACTCCCCACACCTTACGCCACAGCTTTGCGACCCATCTGATGGATAACGATGCAGGAATAAGGGTGATACAGAAACTGTTGGGACACTCCTCTATTTCAACCACTCAAATCTATACCCATGTTTCACGACAAAGATTAAAGAGTGTCTATAAAAGTAGTCACCCACACGGAAGGAAAAGGTAATGGATATTAGAGGAACAACGATAATAGCTGTCAGAAAAGAGGGAAAAGTTGCATTAGCCGGAGACGGTCAGGTCTCTTTAGGAGAAACTATTCTTAAAGGAAATGCCAGAAAAGTAAGAAAGATGTTGGATGGCAAAATCCTTTCGGGCTTTGCGGGAGCAACCGCCGATGCATTTACCCTATATGAGGTGATAGAGAAAAAACTCAAAGAGTTCAACGGTGATTTGAGACGCTCGGCAGTCGAAATGGCAAAAGAGTGGCGGATGGATAGAAATTTAAGAAGATTGGAAGCAATGATTATAGTAGCCGATGCCTCCAATACTTTCCTTATCAGTGGAATGGGAGATGTAGTAGAGCCGGAATACGATGTTATAGCAATCGGAAGCGGTGGCAACTACGCCTTAGCAGCCGCTAAAGCATTTTTGCAATATTCGGATTTTAGTGCCGCAGAGATTGCAAAAAAATCTTTGGAGATTGCCAGTGATATCTGTGTGTACACCAATAAATCAATTATTGTGGAGTCGTTATAGGAGTTAAATGAGAATGGTTTTAGATGAAATGACCTGCCCTGAAATAGTGGCAGAATTAGATAAATATATAATCGGTCAAGATGCGGCAAAAAGGACTGTGGCAATCGCTTTACGTAACCGAGCCAGAAGAAAGAGACTGCCTGAGAATATCAGGGATGAAGTATCGCCAAAAAATATAATCATGATTGGGCCGACGGGAGTCGGTAAAACCGAAATAGCCCGTAGAATAGCAAAACTTTCAAATACCCCTTTTATAAAAGTTGAGGCAACAAAGTACACTGAAGTAGGCTATGTGGGGCGGGATGTAGAATCAATGATCAGAGATTTGATGAGCAGTGCAATTCAACTGACTAAAAGCCAGTTGGCTGAACAACAAAAAGAGAAAGTAGAACAAAGGGTTGAAGAGAGACTCTTAGATCTCCTTATCCCTCAGGAAAATAAAAATCCCCAAACTCCCCTAAACGATGCAACAGCCTCAACCAGGGAGAAATTTAGAGAATTCTTAAAAGAGGGACGCTTTGAAGAGCGGGAAATAGAGTTGGTTATGCAGGGCAGATCAAAGGCTCAGGGGATAGAATTACTTGCCGGGGGAAATCTCGAGGATATAGAAAATGCCATCCAAAGTTTGGGTAGTATGTTTGGCACCAAAGGGAAAAAAAGACGCATCTCTATTAAAAGAGCAAGAGAAATCTTAACTGAAGAAGAGATGGATAAAGTCGTTGATCAAGACCGAGTTATCGAAATCGCCAAAGAGAAAGTTGAACAAATGGGCATTATATTCATTGACGAGATCGATAAGGTAGCAGGCAGCCGAGGTACTTACGGTGGACCTGATGTCTCCAGAGAGGGAGTCCAAAGGGACATTCTCCCAATTGTTGAAGGCTCAAAGGTCTCGACGAAATGGGGCATTATTGACACGACTCATATCCTGTTTATAGCTGCGGGAGCTTTTCATATCTCCAAACCAAGTGACCTGATACCCGAACTTCAGGGACGCTTTCCCTTAAGGGTAGAATTAAATGAGTTGACAGGGGAGGATTTCTTCAAAATACTTAAAGAACCTGAGAATGCAATAGTCAAACAGTACATTGAGTTGATGAAAACCGAAGGTGTTGAACTGCTTTTTAGTGAGGATGCACTAAAAAGGGTCAGTGAAATAGCTTACGATGTCAATTCAACTACCGAAAATATCGGCGCAAGGAGACTCTACACTATCATGGAGCATCTTTTAGAAGATGTCTCTTTCAGGGCATCGGAACTCAGCGGTCAGAAAATTGAGATTAACCGTTTGTACGTAGATGAACATCTTTCTGATGTATTGGAAAATGAAGACTTGAGCCGCTATATCCTTTAGGAAGAATTTTAATGCACTATATAACGATTACAGGAAAAGATTTTGATGAAGCCTTAAAAAAGGGTCAAACACAATTTGGAGGCGATTTACGAATCCACAGTCGCCGTGATGTTATTTCCAAAGGTGGTTTTTTTGGCCTTAAGAAAAAAAATTTTGTTGAACTTACCTGTTATTTAGCTCCCACTGGAGAAACCGAAGAGTTAGAGACAGAAATTGATGATGAAATTACTGCCGAGGTATCAGAAAAAACTCACCGTCAAAAGCTATTGGATCACGCCTCTGTTATCCTTAAACAAAACGGTTTTTCAGCTAAGTTTAGTGATGCAACACTAAATCTGTTGGAGCCTCTTGTTGATTACGATGAATCACAGTTGCCAAAGATTAATGAGTTTGAGTTGATGCTTGTCGATAAAATAGTGGCTTTGGTAAATATTGATTATGAAAGTCAGCTGAATCCCCCCTCTGTTTTTGTGCTCATCGGTCCCTCTTCAATGGGTAAGAGCAGTATAGCTTCAAAAATAGGAGCCCTTTATACGGTGCAGGAAGATCCAAATTTCTTTAGGAAAGTGGAATTTATTGAATTGGATACTGCATTTAAAGAGAGTTCTACCAGCCTAAAAGAGACAGCCGATAAATTTGACCTTCCCTACAGCAGAGCAACAAGTAAAACCGACTTGTCTATATTATTGTCACAGATGCCCACAGAAGGGGCTCTGACTATAGTTGATGTTGCGGGTTTTTCAGCAAAAGATGAGAAAAAATTTGAACAGGTCAGAGAAATTTTGCGGATAACTGATTTAGAAAAAACAAAATTTGTTTTAGTGCTAAGTGCAACAACAAAAAGTGAAGACCTTAAAGCAATGGTAAAAAAATACTCCGCTTTCCCCCTCTCTTTGGTAGTTATTACAAACGTAGATGAGACTGAAAGTATCGGTTCAATATTAAGTGCCTGTTATGAAAACAATCTTTCGCTGCTCTTTTTTAGTGATGGAAAGAGAATTCCCGAAGATATGCATAAAGCCTCGGCAGCTGGGATGCTGGGTTTATTAAAATCTCTCAATCTTGATTTTAATAGTCTTTGGGCAAACCAGTTTGGATCATATACGCCTAATTCAGAACAATAATTTCAGAGAGTTGCGACTGTAATTTCCCCTGTCGGATCATATTGGCAATCAATGACCCAATTGCCGGACTGGTTATGTTGCTCCCCCAAATGGTAGAACCGCTTGGATTTAACGCTCCCATATAGATTACATACTTTGGGTTTTCGTAAGGAACTAAACTTAATGTACTGGCTAAAAACTTAAAGCCGCTGTAACCCGGAGCGTTTAAATCGGCTATTTGGGCGGTTCCGGTTTTAGAAGCCACATTCAGTCCCTCAACACTGCTGTAAATGGCAGTTCCCCCTGCTAAAGTTGCTTTATGCATCCCATCTAAAACCGTTTGAACAACCGAATTTTCCAAAACATTTTCAAAGGCAACCTTGCGCTCATTTTTTAAAACCGTATTGCCGTTAGAATCTCTGATCTCTTTAATTATATAAGGGTGCAGTAAGTCTCCCTCATTGGCAAAAACAGTTGCTCCGCTGGCAATCTGAAGGGCCGTAACTCCGACCTCTTGGCCGAAAGCTATTGTACTTTTACTTCTTGCTGACCAACTGTCGTAGTGTTTTAAAATTCCCGAAGATTCACCGCTTAATTCGTTTTGTACTTTCTTGCCAAAACCAAAACTACTTAAAACAGAATAAAATTGTTTGTCATTGGTATTGAGTGCCCAATGAGCAACGGCACCGTTACATGATACAGCCAGCATTTTCTCAAAATCGACTAAACCGTGAGCAGAGACACAGTTGATTGTGGCATCGGTGTTTCCCATTGAAAAAGTGTATGAACCGTCACAATAAAAATCTTGTAGATTATTGTTGTTCCCATTGGAAAGAACAGCACCGAGAGAGAATACTTTAAAAACAGAACCAGGCTCATACATCGTTGAAATAACTCTGTTTTGGTATGTGTCAACAGAACTTTGATTAAAATAGTTCGGATCAAAAAAAGGAAAACTTGAACTGGCCAAAATTTCGCCGGTTTTTGCATCTAGGATAAGAGCCACAATGGTTTCAGTTTTATGTTCTTTGTCAATGTTTATAACTTCCTGGTCAAGAAGATACTGTAAATCCAAATCAAGCGTCAGATAAACATCCGAACCATAAGTGATACTCTCATTTAAGTTTGGGTAGGGACTTAAATAACTGTTTAAAACTCTCTCAAGGCCCTCAATCCCCTGATTTTCACCATCGGTAAAACCGACTACTTGACCGCCGTGGTAGTGTTGAGGGTAGGAGCGGCCGTACCTTTTTTCTAAAACCATCCCTTTTAAGTTGATGTTTTTTAACTGCTCATGTTCCTGATAACTCAATCTCCTTTTAACCTGGTAGTAGAGTTGATTCTTTGATGCCTCTCTTACGATAAAAGCAGGATCAAGATTAACAATAGAACCAATTATTTGGGCGCTTTTATTTAAATCCTGTGTCTCTCTCAATAAAAGGGCACACGAGTAATAGGGGGTCTCGATGGCAATAATTTTACCGTTACGGTCATAGATGGTTCCCCGTAAAACCCTTGATGCCACAACGGGATTTTCGTATTTCTCTTTTTGACTTTTTGAAAATAAAGTAAGATAGAGTAGGTAAGAGAAAATAATTAAGCCTATGATAGCCGTAATTAGCGGAAGCAGAATATAATAGGTGTGTTTTTCTCTGGATACCATTGCTCAAATATAGTAATATGTAACAGCATCAATGTCGATAGCAGGGGATAAAATGGAGTTCAAAGACCGAAGCAGTTATGACGATATTTTCTACTCCGGCGGAGATAAAAACCGTCCAAACAGCCGCTTAGATAAAAAGGCCAGAAATCTCATCGTTGTTGTAATAGTTCTGGTTCTGGTGCTCTTTTTGGCCGTTGTATTGATTTGGTTTTTTAATTTCTCCTCTTTTGCAGATAAACCTAAAACAGAGTTGCCAACTGTTAAAATTGTTGATGTTATTGAAGAAGAGGAGATAAAAGGAACAAGCGAAGTTGGTGATCCAAAAATTGATGCAAAAGAGGCCATCACTGTCATAGAGACTCCCCAACCAAGAAGAGAAGTCAGTGAGCTCGAATTTGGTTCTAATTGGTACATTGAACATACCGTCTCCAAAGACCAGACATTGGAAAGTATCAGCGAACTCTATGCAATTACCAGAGAGACTCTTCTAAGTGTTAATGCCATAAAAAATATCTCGTCTGTTAAAGAGGGGAGTGTTTTAAAAATACCCAAGCAAAATGGACAGCTTTACACTGTCGTGGTCGGAGATTCCCTTTCGACAATCTCAAATAGGTTCAATCCCAATTTAGGGTGGAAGAATCTTCAACAAATTAATGCCCTCTCCAGTGAGGTTATTTATCCGGGACAAAAAATATTTATTCCCAGCGCCCAAGTAGAAGATGACGGTTCTTTTGCCTCTTTTGACCGCTTTGTTAAACCAGCCGAGGGACGTATTACCGGCTTGTATGGACAAACTGTCGTATACGGACAATCTGAAAATGTTGTCACTCTGAAGGGTATTTGGATTGAGGGAGCCTCTCAAAGTCCGATTTTTGCCTCGGGGTCAGGAAATGTGGAAGAGATTGGCAATGATGTAAAGGGCAGCGGGAATTACGTTGTTTTAAAACACGATTACGGCTATAAAACTACATATGCCCATCTTGACAGAATCGATGTTAAAATCGGTGACGAAATTAAAAAGGGCCAGCAGATTGGGATAATGGGGCAAAGTGGGAATATAGGAAAAAGGGCACTCTACTTTAGTATTGAACAAGAGGGAGTGGCACTTAATCCAGCTAATTTCTTCTAGTTTATTGACCGTGACAATGTTTGTATTTCTTGCCGCTTCCGCAGGGGCATAGTTCGTTTCTGCCGACTTTTGGCTGGTTTCTGACTATCTGCATAGAACTTTGACCGGGTAAAGTCTGAGCGGCATGGGTAGCTCCTCTGCTAAACTGATTGCTGTCAAAGTGACTCTCAACAATGTTTCTGGTTTTTTGCCTTGCTCCTGCCGATTCTTTACTGTCGATTTGAACCCTTACTAAAAGAGTGGCAACATAAGAGCGGATTTGATCAATCATTGAATCAAAGATCTCAAAGCCTTCCAGTTTATACTCTAAGAGAGGATTCTTTTGGGCGTATGTCCGTAAATAGACTGCTTCTCGGAGAGCTTCAAGCTGCTCTAAATGTTCCTGCCACCTTATATCAATTTGCCTAATATACTGAAAGCGGAGAAACTCATTAAATACCTGATTACCGATTTGGTCTGTCTTCTTTTTTATGTCACTTTTGAGGTAGTTGTAAATAAGGTCTTCCAACTCCTCTTTTGTTTTATTCTCAACATCCCTTGGAGAAAAAGTTACCGGGTAGTGGAACTCTTCGGTGGTTAATTCTGCTATCTGATTGACTATAACTTTACTCTTATTACTCTCATAATCAAGCTTTTGAACAATTGATTCGACTATATCGGAAATTGCCTCTAACGCCCGTTCTATTAAATTGTCTGCTTTTAAAATTGAATCTCGCTGTAAATAGAGGTAATTTCTCTGTTCGTTAAGGACATCATCATACTCTAAAAGGTGTTTTCTTATCTCAAAGTTCTGTTGCTCAACTCTCATTTGAGCCTTTTCAATAGCTTTTGAGACTAGTGAGTGTTCAATCGGATCTGAACCCATACCGATTCGATCCAACATTGACTTTAAAGAATCTTTTGCAAACAGACGCATTAAAGTATCGTCTAAAGAGAGAAAGAAACGGCTCTCCCCGGGGTCTCCCTGGCGACCGCTTCGTCCTCTGAGCTGGTTATCTATCCGCCTTGACTCATGGCGTTCAGTACCTAGGATATAAAGACCACCGAGGCTTTTTACCTCCTGATAAGATTTTTGCCACTTCTCATAAACCTTTTTTTTGGCTTGTTCTAACTCTTGCGTTGTAGCATCGCTGCCACAAACAGTTCTTGCCATAGCATCTAATGAGCCACCCAGTTTAATATCTGTCCCTCTGCCGGCCATGTTGGTGGCAATAGTTACGGCTCCTTTAGAGCCGGCATTTTCTATAATCAGAGCTTCTCTGTGGTGGTTTTTTGCATTCAGAACTTCATGTTTAATTGCCCTTTGCCGTAAAAGTGACGAAAGTTGCTCACTTTTTTCAATTGAAACGGTTCCCAAAAGGATAGGTTGTCCTTTTTTGTGAACCCGCTCAATTTCATCACAAATGGCCTTGTTTTTAAATTGCTCATTCAAATAGATCAAATCCTGATGGTCATTACGGACTACCGGTAAGTGCGTCGGTACAACCACAACATCAAGATTGTAAATTTTTTGAAATTCACCAGCCTCGGTATCGGCTGTTCCTGTCATTCCAGAAATCTTTTTATACATCCTAAAAAAGTTCTGGAAAGTAATTGTTGCCAATGTTTTATTTTGCAACTCTACTTTGATGTTCTCTTTAGCCTCAATGGCTTGGTGCAGTCCGTCGCTGTAACGTCTTCCGTGAAGAATTCTACCTGTAAATTCATCGACAATTTCAACTTTGTTTTCGGCAACAACATAATCGACATCGCGAAAAAAGAGCTTATGGGCTTTTACGGCTTGGGTCATATAATGGACATACTCAAAGTTTTCACCATCGTAGAGAGAGCCTGTGATTATTCTATTTTTTTGGAGGAGACTCTCAATGGTAATTAAACCCTGATTAGAAAAAGTAACTTTTTTTTGTTTCTCATCGATTTGGTAGTCGCCTTCTCCCTCTTCCACATACTCATCGGTTTGTTCCTCTTTTTGGACCTCTTTGAGAAATTTAACAATCGAGTCGGCCGATCTTATTTTTTGCGTATCATCTTCGGCTTGACCGCTTATGATTAATGGAGTTCTGGCTTCATCGATTAAAATGGAGTCAATCTCGTCTATAATACAGAAATTCCGATCAACCTGGATTTTATCAAGCCAATCCCATTTCATGTTGTCCCTTAAATAATCAAAGCCGAATTCGTTGTTTGTTCCGTAGGTGACATCACAGTTGTAAGCATCACGACGGGCATTTGTTTCCATATCAGAGACAATAAAACCTACACTGAGACCCAAATAGCGGTAAATAGGACCCATCCAGTTTGCATCCCGTTGGGCCAAGTAATCGTTAACAGTGACAATATGAACCCCTTTACCCTCCAAAGCATTCAGATAGGCAGCCGGAACACAGCTGAGAGTTTTTCCTTCACCGGTTTTCATCTCCAAGATAGTTCCCTGATGAAGAACGACCGAACCCATAATTTGTTCATCGTAGTGGCGTTCGCCTAATACACGAAAAGCCGCTTCTCGAACTAATGCAAAAGCCTCGGGTAAAATTGAATCGAGACTCTCAGTTTCGCTCAATCTTTTTTTAAAAGAGGCAGTTATTAAAGGAAAGTCCTCCTCTTTTAAGCTCTGAGCCCAGCAAGAGAAGCTGTTTACTTTTTCGACATAGGGAGATAAACGCTTGATATCACGCTCATTTTTAGTTTTAAATAATTTTGGCAAAAAACGCTTAGCCATAAGAACCTCATAGATGTTAGAATAACAGGTACAAGTATACCAATAATGATTGCATCTGTATATTGCATTCCTGTAAAGTACACACATGGAGCAATTGAAAATTTGTTTTACCGGCGGAGGCAGCGGCGGGCATATCTTTCCGGTATTTGCCATTGACGGTGCTTTAAATTCTTATTGTACTGAGAATAATATAAATTACTCCCGATTTTGGCTTGGAAGCAAAAACAAGAAAGAGATTCAATGGATAAAAGAAAACGGGATTAGACACATTGGTATTAACAGCGGTAAACTTCGCCGTTATTTCTCCTTAAGGACGCCAATTGACCTTTTTTTAGTTGTTGTCGGTTTTTTTCAGGCTTTGAAAATATTAAGAAAAGAGAAGCCTGATTTGCTTTTCAGCAAAGGAGGGTTTGTCTCTGTCGCTCCCGTATGGGCTGCTAAAGTCGTAAGAATCGCTACAATCACCCATGAATCAGATGCAATAGCAGGTTTGGCAACCTCTCTTAACTCTCTTGTTGTCGATAAAGTGTGCCTTCCCTTTGAAGAGTGTCGCTACTCATTGCCAAAGAGGGCTCAACATAAAGGGATTGTTAGTGGAGTTCCCTCCAGGCTGAAAAAAACATTTTACGATAAAAGTACCGTTTATGATAAATACGGTTTTGATCAAAATCTTCCTTTGTTGGTAGTATTGGGGGGCTCTTTAGGCTCCCAACAACTCAATGATTTAGTTGAAAAAAATCTAGGTGAGTTGACTAAACTGACAAACATAGTTCATCAAAGCGGAACTCAAAATTACTCCGACATTAAAATGAAAAATTATAAAAGGTTTTCTTTTATAAAAGGGGAGTTGGAAGAGTTATTAAACGTTGCAACTTTGGTGGTCTCAAGAGGTGGGGCAACTGCTTTAGCCGACTTTTCTAAAGTGGGTGTCCCTATGCTTATAATCCCACTATCGACAAAAAGTTCCCGAGGTGATCAAATTGCCAATGCACAAAGGCTTTCACAAAATAACGCGGCTGTTGTATTGGATAGTGACTCTTTGGATGAAAAGAAATTTCTTGATACTGTTGTACAACTTCTAAGTTGTGTTAAAATACAAGAGCAATTGGCTTATAACGCAGCAGCACTTTACAAAGGGGATGCTGAGAAATTATGTGTCGATGCAATTTTAAAAACACTAAAGGGGAGAAATTAATATGGCTGGTTGGCATTTAGCGGTGGGGCCTTTTAGCCTAAATATTGTCGATGTGGTGGTTTTGGCCATAGCTGTACTGGCTGCAGTTGTGGGGTCGGTCAAAGGGTTTGCCCGTGAGTTTTCTTCAAGGGTGGGGCTTTTAGTCGGTGCAATCATTGCTCTTTATTTCTCCAACTTGGGAACACCTATTATTCTCAATACTTTCGATATCTCCCTTTTTTGGGCTACTGTAATTGCTTTTGTTGCCTTTTTTGTCGGAGGGTTTGTTGTAGTAATGGTTATAGGCTTTCTTTTAGAGAAGACTTTAACGGCCTTAAAACTCGGTTGGTTGGATAAGATCTTGGGATTTGTTCTTGGAATTGTTGAATTCGGTGTTGTTTTAGCTTTATTGCTCTTTTTGGCAAAAAACCAAAAAGTTGTCAATGTTGATGACTATGTTAATAAAAGTATTATATTAACCAAAGTCATCGGACCTTTAAGTGAAAAAACCATAACCTTTGCAAAAGGGCTTTTGAATGGGTGATTTTCTCTCGGGAATTCAAAATGAACTCTTTAGACACATAACGAAAGAGATTGAAGACAACAGTTTTTCCCACAGTTCATTGTTTAGCGGCAATCGTTACAGTGGCAGGATGAGCATGGCACTAGAGAGTGTCCGTCTTTTAAGCTGTAGCGGAGACAGCAGTTTTAACTGTATTTGTCCCTACTGTCTCGCTTTTGATAAACTTAAAGTCGATAACCTTTTGATTGTGGGAAATCGAAATCATTACAGTCGCATTGATGCCCTTTTAGAAAATTATAAAGTGTTGGGTACTCTAAAAGCAAAAGAGAACCTCTTTAAAACCATAAGAATTATGCTTCTTAATTACCGTAATCCCCTCTATGACCCATCTAATACCAAAAGTAATGCAATTTTTAGTTTAAGTGCCGCTTTGGACGAGACCCTCGATTTTTTGGAAACCGAAGATGATGTTGAAAAAGTTGTCAATCAGTTGGAAAACAGTTTATATCAAATGCGCTCGCTTGTTAAAAACAGCAGCTCCCTTACAATCAATCAAGTCCGATTAATACAGAGATGGGTAACTCAAACAACATTTAAAAATCAAAACCGCGTTGTAATTATGGAAGGAATTGAAGAGTGCGGTGATTCGGCTCTCAACAGCCTCTTAAAACTATTTGAAGAACCGCCTAAAAATACCTACATAATAGTAATTGCCCAATTTGGTAATCGGCTGCCGGCAACATTACTCTCACGACTGAGAAGTTATCGATTTAATGAACTCTCCGTAGAAGAAAAGAACCGCCTCCTTTCTGAAAAGTTTTTTGTTGAAGGCTCTTTTTACAACTCTCTCGAGGAGTTTTTTTTGGATCGGGCTAAAATTCCCTATCGTCAGATTAATGAGAACGCAAATACCTTTATAAAAAGTATCATCACTAAAAAAAATCTTGACAGAAAAGCTTTGGAACAGTTAAGTCTTAATCTTGATGACGAAGAGCAGCTTGAGTATTTCTTCAAAAAGAGCGAAGATTCTTTATACAATTTCTATTACAATAATAAGATAAGCCCAACAAAGGTGAGTAGCATCGGTTCTATTATAAAAGAGGGATTACAAAAAGCACTTACATTCAACCAAAATGGGCGTATTTTGGTTGAAACTATCTACTACCGTCTCTTGGATATGTGATGAATAAGTTTGTTAGAAGAGCATTTAATAAAATTGAAAAACTCAGCACAGATGAGATTAAAACCTTAGTCCGCTATCAAGCCAGCGAAAATGAACTCCTTGGCAATGCTTTAGAGAATATCGACACAGGTGTTATTGTAATTAACAGTAGATTACGGGTTTTAAGCTGCAACAATGTAGCCAAACGGTATCTTCCATTAAAGCGAAAAATGACCGAGGGCTCCACCCTTCAGTATGTTATAGCCGATGATGATGTCATTAAGTTCATCAATACCTCTTTGGACAACATAAACGACCGGGAGAAAGTTGAAAAAGAGTTTTATTTTCAAAGAGGAGAACGAGTTCACACAATTATAGTTGAAATTTCATCGTTTACCAGCGAATTGGAAGCCGTTTTCAGCCTCGATAACAAAAAAAGATTTTTAATTTTAGTTCACGATGTAACTAACCTTAAGCAACAGGAGGCACGATTACACCGTTCTGAGAGTTTAGCCAGCTTGACGACAGTTGCCGCCGGTGTTGCCCATGAAATTAAAAATCCTCTTGCCTCAATTGATATCCATCTCCAGCTGTTAAGGAAAGCATTTGAACGGAAAGAGAAGTTGTCATTGGAAGAATCGAGTCGTTATCTGGATGTAATCGACGAAGAAATTAACCGTTTAAATGCAATTGTTGTCGATTTTTTATTTGCAGTAAGACCGATGGATGTCAGATTACGATTAGAATCACTTAACAGGATAGTGGAAGAGGTTTTAAACTTTGTTACGTATGAGCTATCGGAAAACGGTATCGAAATAAAGAAAAATTTAGATGAGTATTTACCGAAACTTCGTTTGGATGAAAATTTAATAAAGCAGGCGCTTTTAAATATTATTAAAAATTCTCAAAGCGCAATGAGCAGGAGGGGGGGAATCTTAACCGTCACAACAAAGCAGGAGGGCGATTTGGTAGTTCTGTCTGTTAAAGATAGTGGTAAAGGGATGGACTCTGAGACACTCTCCAAAATTTTTGAACCCTACTTTACCACCAAGAGCACTGGTTCAGGCTTGGGCTTGACTATGGTATTTAAAGTAGTAAAAGAGCATAATGGTGAAATAAGTGTCATCTCAAAAGTTAATGAGGGGGCAACTTTTTCAATCAGTCTCCCGATTCCCGTTACTGAAAGATTGGCACTGGAGTAGATAAATGAGAAGAACCATCTTAATAGCCGATGATGAAAAAAATATTCGCAGTGGTTTGCAAATAGCATTAGAGGATGAAAATTTCAACGTTCTGTTGGCAGCTGACGGAAATGAAGCTTGGAAAATAATAACCACAAACAGCGTAGATCTGTTAATCAGTGATTTACGTATGCCCGGTATGAACGGTCAAGAACTTTTAAAAAGGGTAATTTCAAATTATCCGACGATGCCGGTTGTAATATTAACCGGGCACGGAACGATTGAGGCTGCCGTAGAGGCGATGCGTAACGGCGCCGTCGATTTTATGACAAAGCCACTTAACTTAGACCGCCTTTTTTTGCTGATAAAAAGGGCTTTTTCTAATTTGGATTTGTACGATCAAAATGCCGCTTTGAAAAAAGAGTTGGCAGAGTTAAAAAGACAGAGTGGTTACGATAAAATAATCGGAAAAAGCAACAAAATGAGGCGCCTTTTAGAAACCATTGCCCAAGTTGCCGATGCCACTGCAAGTGTCTTAATCACAGGCGAAAGCGGTGTGGGTAAAGAGTTGGTTGCCGATGCCCTTCATCACCAATCATCTCGTTCAGAGGGTCCTTTTATTAAAGTCAGTTGTGCAACCTTTGCCGAGACCCTTTTGGAAGATGAACTGTTTGGACATGAGAAAGGGGCTTTCAGCGGAGCAATTTCATCACGAAAAGGGCGTTTTGAATTAGCCCACGGCGGAACTCTCTTTTTGGATGAGATAGGAGAACTCAGTTCCTCAACACAAGTTAAATTGCTCCGAGTTTTACAGGAGCGACAATTTGAACGTCTAGGCGGTGAAAAAACCATTACAGTCGATGTTAGGTTGGTAGCAGCCACAAACAGAAACCTTTTGGCCGAAGTCGAAGCCGGCCGTTTCAGAGAAGACCTTTTTTACAGGTTAAACGTAATCCACATAGATGTCCCCCCCTTAAGAGAGCGTCGAGAAGATATCCCGCTGCTGCTCTCCCATTTTTTAGATCTTTATAACAAACGAAACAACCGCAACGTTGAGGGTTTTACCCAGCAGGCAAAAAGTGCACTTCTTTCATACGACTGGCCTGGAAACATCAGAGAGTTGGGAAATTATGTTGAAAGTATGGTGGTTTTGGCAACTAAATCTATAATCGACATTGATGACTTGCCCCAAAGCGTCCGCTCTTCAAAAGAGGAACAACAGGTAATAATCCCCTTAGGCGCAACAATGCAGGAAGCCGAAAAGAGTATGATAATGGCTACAGTTGCCCACTGTGGGGGAAATAAAAGTAAAGCAGCCGATACTTTAAATATTGCCAGAAAAACGCTCCATCGAAAACTCAAGGAATACCAAATTGGAACACTCTGACATCTACGATATTTTTGATGAAGGGGGCCAACTTTCCCAAAAGATGGAGAGTTATGAATTCCGAGAGGGGCAGTTGGAAATGGCTCTGCTCATTAATCGTGCTTTTAAGGAACATTCAATTTGTGCCATCGAAGCCGGTACCGGTATCGGTAAATCTTTTGCCTATTTAGCAATAGCACTACTATGGGCAAAAGAGAGAACAAAAGAACGTACCGTTATTGCTACAAATACGATAAACTTACAAAAACAGCTTTATGAAAAAGATCTTTCTTTTTTAAAACAGGTAATGAATTCCGACATCAAAGGGGCTCTTTTAATGGGCAGAGCCAACTACCTCTGTTTGAGAAGATTAGAACAGGTTGTTAAGGAAATCACAGACAATCCCCAACTCCAAAAGCTTTTAAAGTGGGCTCAAAAAAGTAAGAGTGGTTTAAAAAGTGACTTTAAAGGGAAGTTGGATGAGCAGCTATGGTTTTCGGTTAACAGTGATGCCGATTCCTGTTATGGATACAAATGTCCTTACCACTCTCAATGCTTCTACTATAAATCACGCAAAGAGGCCTCGGAAGCAAACATAATTATCACAAACCATCACCTTCTTTTTACTGACATAAGTTACAGAGAGAAAGAAGAGTTGGATTTTGACAGTGAGGGTGTTTTGCCCTCTTTTAGTAATTTAATCATAGATGAAGCACACAATATTGAAAAAAATGCAACGGACTTTTTTAATTACTCTTACGACAAACATTCATTAACCCGCTCTGTCGACCGATGTACAAAAAAAAGATTTTCAAAGAATGCACCCTTGGAAGATTTAAAACAGCTCTTTATCCAAGATAAGAGTTATAAAACAGTGGGTACCCTGTTTAGCGAAATCCAGTCTACATCTCTCGATATCGAAACTTACCTGCTCTCTTTGTTTGATAAAACTTCCTCAAACACCCTTTTGTTAAATGAAGAGAATAAAACTCATTTAAATCCATTATTGCCTTTTGCCGATCAATTAAACAAAAACAGCGAAACTCTTTTAATGATTGTTCAGAGGATTCTTGAAAAAGCAAGTATTGATGAAGAGCTGGAATCGAGGGGCAGAGAACTCCTTACTCATATAAAAAATATTTATCAACTATCGCTGAATTTAAACCTCTTTCTCAGCTGGGAGGAGAGCGAAAAACTTATAAGGTGGATGGAACTTAAAAAGGAGAAAACGGTAACTGTAAATACAACAACCTTATCGGTTGCAACTTTGTTAAAAGACCTTTTGTTCTCCCAATTAAACAGTGTTGTCTGCACCAGCGCCACATTGGATCTAAACGACGATTTTAATTATTGGGGTTCGCGGGTTGGACTTCCTTTGGGAAATAGACCGTTTTTAAAGGCCGTTTACCCAAGTCCCTTTAATTTCAAAGAAAACTTATTGTTGCTGACTCCGTTTGATGCCCCGCTGTTTAACGAAAAAGAGAACAGCCGGTATGTGGAATACTGCATAACAACTATTAAAGAGGCTTTGATTTCAAGCGGGGGAGGAGCCTTAGTTCTCTTTACTTCATATTCAATGTTGAATCTTGTATTTAACGAGTTGAAAGAGATTCTGGCCAAAGAAAAAATTGAAATTATGAAGCAGGAAGATGAGGATAGGTTTCAACTTCTGCAGCGATTCAAAGAGGAACAAGACAGTGTTCTTTTTGCCACTGACAGTTTTTGGGAGGGAGTAGACGCACCCGGGTCGACTCTGCGGATGGTTGTGATTACAAAACTGCCGTTTAGGCTGCCTACCGACCCTGTGTTTAAAGCCCGCATGGAAGCTCTCGATAAAGAGGGCTTGGGAGGATTTTTCAATCTGGCTCTTCCCGAGGCAACAATGAGACTTAAACAAGGTTTTGGGAGACTTTTGCGCAACAACAACGATAAGGGGATTGTTCTAATTCTTGACGGAAGAATTGTCAATAAACAGTACGGCTATTTTATGCTAAATTCACTCCCGCCGTCGTTTCATCCTGAGACTGAAAGCAACAGAATAAACGAAAAAATTGAAGACTTTTTGTACACTCTAAAATAGAGGGGGCATTTAAGCCCCCATTGTCAGTTACTCAATTACTGCAAGAATGTCCCCGTTACTGATGATCAGTAGTTCTTTGCCGTCAGCCTTTACGGCAGTTCCGGCATATTTGTCATACAAGATTTTATCACCTTTTTTGACTTTAATACTTTCATCATCTCCAACGGCAAGAACTTCAGCAATCTGAGTCTTTTCCTGTGCAGTTTGTGGAATAAAAATTCCGCTAGCGGTTTTTTCTTGAACCTCTTCCATTTTCACCAGTACTCTGTCGCCAAGCGGTTTAATTGCCATAATCGCCTCCTGTATGCTCTGTTAATTAAATTGGACATTGAATTGAAATCCTCTTGAAATATACGAACTATATTCAAAGCGGTCAAGGCGGCTTAAAAATTAGAATCAACTTTCCGATTTTGTTTCCTTTTGTTATATTAGTTTTAAAAGGAATGGGGTTTGGTGTGGAAACTGATTTAAAAAGGCGTTATGAACGGGCTTTGCATGTCTGTACAATAAATTTAAAAAATGAAAGCGGTCTGGATCACCATAAAAGTGCGCTCTGTTTTTTCAGACTAGGGGTGGTTCTAAGCCGTCTGAAAGAACTCGAAAGTTCAATTAAATGTTTCAGTGATGCTTTTCTGTTACGTGATTTATCTTTTGAGAAGGTAAAAGAGTCCCAATTTAGAGAGTTCCATGAAGTTCAGATGGCTCGTTACATCCTCGGTAAAAGAGGAAAAGCCATCAGCAATCTTGCAGAAGGCGATATGGTTCATGACTTGATAAAACATAGATATACTCTTTTACTGAAAGAACTTAGTGAGTCTCAAATTCCCTTTACCGCTACTAACATGAGGGCTTTCTACGAATCGGTCAAAATTGATTTTCCTTGGGAGATGGATGACATTGACTCCTTAGGTGTCACTCAATATTGAGCTAAACCTTAAATTATGGGTCAATTTGACACCTACTATCCCGTTGAATTCGCTATTGGGACAAATAGTCCCTAGTTTCAGTATATTAGTGCAGTTTCCATTTTTCCTATAAATTTTATAAATCTATATTCTATAACTAATAAATAAAAATTATCTCAATAAATATTGTGTTGGCACAGTAAATGCTTGTACTAATGTCACAAGGAGTTGGTATGAGACAGAATAGCAGATTATTAAATGAGAGCAACAGCTTTGACGATGAGAACATCCTCTCCATTTATTTAAAAGAGATTAACAGAATACCCCTTTTAACAAGAGAAGAGGAGATTGATTTAGCTACCAGAGCAGCCAACGGAGATTCGTTTGCACGAAAACGGATGATTGAATCTAACTTACGCTTTGTTGTTAATGTGGCAAAGAAATATCAAAATCAGGGACTTCCTCTTACAGATCTAATAAATGAAGGTAACATCGGGTTGATGAATGCCCTTGAAAAATTTGAAGTCGAAAGAGGTTACCATTTTATAAGCTACGCGGTTTGGTGGATAAGACAATCTATATTAAAAGCAATATGTGAAAAATCGCGAACCGTTAGGCTTCCGTTAAACAGAGCCAATGAATTGGTTCAAATCCAAAAGATGCAGAGAAAATTGGTACATGAGAATGGGGAAGACCCCACTGTTGAAGAGTTGGGTCAAGCTTTGAATATGGATTCTCAGATGGTTGAGGATCTTTTATCAATCAGTCGTGAAATGATTAGTTTGGATTCTCCTGTTTACGGAGACCCTGCCAATTCTACGGTCGGCGATTTTGTAGAAGATGAATATCGTTCTGCTGAAAGCATTTTAGTGGAGAAATCACTTAGAGAAGATATCAACAAAGCACTAGAAGTTTTAAGTGATAAAGAGCGGGAAATTATTGAAATGCGTTTTGGTTTAAACGGTGCGATTCCGATGAGTTTAAAAGAGATTGGTGAGCTTTTTAATTTAACAAAAGAGAGAATACGGCAAATAGAGAAAAAAGCTTTGGATAGGATGAAACAGCCAAATCGACTGAAACTGCTTGAGTCATATACATTTAGCGCATAAAAAGCGGAGCCCTCCCTTGCATTGACAGGGAGGGCTTCTTCCTATAAATTAGTAAACTGCAAATTGACTATAAAACTCATTAAAGGAGGCTCTCATAAATGGCAAAAAACCAAGAAAAACACGTTTATTTCTTTGGTGATGGAAAAGCTGACGGAACAGCAGCTATGAGGAATTTGCTGGGTGGTAAAGGTGCTAACCTGGCAGACATGACAACAATCGGATTACCGGTACCCCCGGGATTCACTATAAGCACCGATACCTGTGCCTACTACAGCGCTAACAACGGACAATACCCCGAAGGACTTAGGGAAGAAATTCTTGAGAACTTGAAAAAATTAGAGACAGTTATGGGAGCCAAACTGGGAGACAGCAAAAATCCGCTGTTGGTTTCGGTTCGTTCCGGAGCAGCTGCCTCAATGCCGGGGATGATGGATACTGTTCTTAACTTAGGGATGAATCCCGATTCGGCAAAAGCATTGGCCGAAAAAACAGGCAACGAAAGATTTGCTTGGGACAGTTACCGCCGTTTCATGCAGATGTTTGGCGATGTTGTAATGGGCGTTCCTCATGAAGATTTTGAACATGCACTTCAGGCTGTAAAAGATGAAAAAAACAAGGTTTTAGATACTGAGTTGGACGTCGAAGACCTAAAAGAGGTAATTGCCCGATACAGAAAGATTTATAAAGATGTCATCGGTAGCGATTTCCCGACTGACCCAATGGTGCAACTGTTTGCTTCCATTAATGCAGTTTTTGATTCATGGAACAACGAAAGGGCAATAAAATATCGCCAAATGAACGATATCAGAGGTCTTTTAGGGACAGCAGTAAACGTTCAGGCAATGGTATTTGGAAACATGGGTGACGAAAGCGGTACAGGCGTTGCTTTTACCCGTGACCCCTCGGACGGAGAAAATATTTTCTACGGCGAGTTCTTAATGAATGCTCAGGGTGAAGATGTTGTTGCCGGAATAAGAACTCCCGAAACTATTGAAACCTTAAAAAATATCAATGCCGATGCTTATCAACAGCTGATTGATATCAGACATATTCTGGAAAACCACTACAAAGACATGCAAGATATTGAGTTTACCATCCAAGAGGGAACTCTCTATATCCTCCAGACCCGTAACGGTAAAAGGACTGTCTTCAGTTGGCTGAGAACCCAAGTCGACATGGTCGAAGAAGGCCTCATCTCTAAAGAAGAGGCTGTTTCCAGAGTCCCGGCAGGGGAGTTTAATAAACTCTTTTCACCGGTTTTGGACAATGCCGACATTAAAAAACGGGGTCTCAAAGTCATCGCTTCAGGATTGAACGCCAGCCCGGGTGGAGCCAGTGGACATGTCTATTTCTCGGCCGAAAAAGCTGAAGAGATGGCAAAAGAGGGTGAGAATGTCATCTTAGCCCGAATCGAAACCAGCCCCGAAGACATTGGGGGAATGGCAGTTGCCAAAGGGATTTTGACCACCAGAGGCGGAATGACCAGTCACGCAGCCGTAGTTGCCCGCGGAATGGGATGTCCTTGTGTATCAGGTGCCGGTGATATTGTTATAAACTACAAAAATGGTACATTGTCGGCAGGTGGCGTAACGATTAAAGAGGGTGATTTTATATCACTTGACGGGTTTACCGGTGCAGTATATGCCTCAAAAATCGACGTTAAACCTTCTGAAATTGTTCAGGTTCTTGAAGGCTCAATGAAAGCCGAAGACTCTCTGCTTTATACATACTACAATAAATTTATGGGGTATGTGGATGCAATCAGAACACTTAAGGTAAGGACAAATGCCGATACTCAAGCCGACTCCAAAATGGCTATCTTACTTGGTGCCGAAGGAATCGGTTTAACACGAACCGAGCACATGTTCTTCGGAAGCAATCGAATAACAAGCGTCAGAAAAATGATTCTTGCCGATAACAAAATAGATCGTGTCAAAGCACTCAATGAAATCCTGCCGATGCAAAGAGGGGATTTTGAGGAAATTTTCACCGTCCTTGACGGAAAACCTGTTACTGTAAGACTCTTGGATCCACCATTGCACGAGTTCTTACCCAATGATCATACTTCAAGACATGAGATGGCTCTTAATCTCGGTATCAGCGTTGAAGAGATTGCCCAAAAAACTGCACAGCTGCACGAGTTTAACCCGATGCTAGGATTCCGTGGCTGTCGTTTGGCAATCATTTATCCTGAAATCTTACACATGCAAGTCAGAGCTATCATTGAAGCAGCCATTAATGTTAAAGCCAAAGGAGTTGATGTACATCCTGAGATTATGATTCCGTTGGTAGGACATTACAAAGAGTTTGAATTCACCAGAAAAGAGGCTGAAAAAGTAATTGCCGAAGTTTTTGCTGAGAAAAAAGAGAAGGTTGAATACACAATCGGAACAATGATTGAGGTTCCCAGAGCTGCAATCACCGCCGATGAAATTGCAAAAACCGCCCAATTCTTCAGCTTCGGAACCAACGATTTAACACAGATGGCATGCGGATTCTCCCGTGATGATTCGGGAAGTTTCTTAGGTCACTATGTCAACGATACCGATAAGGGAATCTACGATTACGATCCGTTTGAGACTCTTGATATCGACGGAGTAGGGAAGTTGGTTCAGATGGCAAAAGATCTTGGAAGGTCTGTCAATCCAACCATAAAACTGGGAATCTGTGGTGAGCACGGAGGAGATCCAAAGTCGGTGGAGTTCTGCCACAAAGTAGGTTTGGATTATGTTTCCTGTTCTCCCTTCAGGGTACCGGTAGCCCGTTTGGCAGCTGCTCAGGCAGTTCTGAAAAACAGATAAACCAAATGAGGCCGGCAATGCCGGCCTCTTAAGTTTCAGCCAAAAGTGGGAGTCGAACCCACGACCTACGCATTACGAGTGCGTTGCTCTACCCCTAAGCTATTTTGGCTTGTTAAATCGCTACAACACTATAGGATTTTCACTAGAGATGCAAGATGAAATATAAAAAGGGGTTGACCATTTAATAGATTAAATCTACCGTGTATAAAAGAAAATCTTGTTAATATTGGAGTTCATTCTGGAAAAGAAATATGTTCGTTACAGAGCGGAGAGTTCAATACCCGAAGAGAGGATAATTGCAATAAGAATCAAAGTTGACAAGAGTGTCAAAGTTGGTTCTATGTGGTCTCCGGCAGTAGTTGATTTTTATAAAGAAATATACCCCGACTTAATAGAAGACGGTTTTACATTAGAACAGATAGAGGACCTTTATGACTGGGAGCAGTGGTTTGAAGGTCTTGGGGATTGAAACCAGTTGCGATGAGTGTTCAGCTTCAGTCGTTGAAGATGGAAGAAAGATTTTAAGCAATGTAGTTGCAACTCAGCTGGAGCAACACCGCCCTTTTTACGGAGTCGTTCCAGAAATCGCATCCCGCATTCACATTCAATGGATCTCTGCGGTTGTGAAAGAGGCTCTTAAAGAAGCTTCTGTCACTGTTGATGATTTAGATGGCATAGGTGTAACTAACCGTCCCGGTTTACTTGGATCTCTTTTAGTTGGAGTTAATTTTGCAAAAGCCTTAAGTGCAACATTAAATATTCCCATAGTGGCAGTTGATCACATTAAAGCTCATTTACATGCATCTCAAATTGAGAGTCCCCTAGAATACCCTTATTTAGGACTTTTAGTTTCAGGCGGACACACAATCATCTGTAAAGTGAATGATTTTGATGACATGGAAGTTTTAGGGACAACTATTGATGATGCTATAGGGGAAGCTTTCGATAAAGTTGCCAAACACTACAATCTGGGTTATCCCGGCGGATTGGCAATCGATAAATTAGCCCAAAAGGGGAACCAAAAAGCATTCTTGTTTCCCGGTTCAAAACTGGATAAAGGCAACCATGTGTATGATGTCTCCTATTCGGGTTTAAAGACTGCTGTAATAAACCAATTGGATCTATTCTGGGACAAAAAGAGTGATAAATCAGCTGAAAATATTGCTGCCTCTTTTCAGAGAAGTGCTGTAGGAATGATTGTCAAAAGGGTTAAAAGAGCCTTAAAAGAGGAGGGTTTTAGCCGTTTGGCCGTCGGTGGAGGCGTTGGCGCTAACTCTCTGTTAAGAAAGGAACTAAAAGCTATCAAAAACATAGAGTTGGCAATTCCTTCAATGAAGCTTTGTACAGATAATGCAGCTATGATAGGTTCTTTGGCATACCACTATATAAAGAGTAACAGAGTCGATGATCTAAATTTCAGTTCATCCCCCAGGGTAGCTGAATTTAAAAAATCTTATCCGTAGGAGACGGCAATGAATAGTTATGACCTAGATTCGGCAATCAGAAAGATCCACAACTTCCCCCGTTCGGGGATTCTCTTTTATGATATCACAAGTATTCTTACTAATCCTGAAGCTTTCAGTTATTGTATCGACACGATGGTTGAGTATTACAAAGATAAAAATATCGATGCCGTAGCCTGTGTTGAAGCCCGAGGATTTGTCTTTGCCGCCCCTTTTGCTTATAAAATGCAAATACCTCTGATTCTTGTCAGGAAAAAAGGGAAACTTCCCGGTAAAACCAAAGAGAGAAAGTATAATTTGGAGTACGGGCAAGATTTCGTGACTATTCATGAATCAGATGTTACAAAAGATACAAACGTCCTTTTAGCAGACGACCTAATAGCGACCGGGGGAACCATAAAAGCGGCAGCCGAATTAATTGAAGAGATGGGGGCAAAAGTCGCCGGTATTTTTGGAGTAATCGGACTTCCCTTTTTAGATTACGAAAAAATCTTAAAAGGGTATGAGATTAAAACGCTGATTACTTATGAAGGTCAGTAGCCCGTAGTGCCTCAAAACTAAATCTACTCGAAAGGCCCTGATGCTTCATAACTAAAAATCTACCCGAAGGCCTGATTGAATTGTTGTTCAGAGGCTTTGTACTTATTATTATGAACCCTCAGTAA
>Ga0265293_10002529_pt1 | contig 36327 bp, 32 predicted proteins | sample Munlanlewell138R_FD_192505 | JGI IMG/M metagenome (GOLD analysis project Ga0265293, IMG submission 192505) | Leachate microbial communities from a municipal landfill in Southern Ontario, Canada - Leachate well 138R | ecosystem: Engineered > Solid waste > Landfill > Unclassified | place: Canada... | reverse complement strand
AGCAAACCGGGCATACACCTTCAGGAGCATGATTTTCGGTTTCCTCTTTTGGCTTTTTAAAAAAGCCAAGAAGCTGTTCAAAAAAATCCATAACAAGCGTTTTTAGGTTCAAAAAGAGAATCGGGCGAAGCTGTTGCCTGATTCTCTTTTTTGACGTTTTGGCAACAAGCCGGATTTACTTAACCAGATGTGCCTCCGCCGATATTTTGGCTGTTCCACCGGCATACAAGCGCGAAACCGGGCATTTCTCTTTGGAAGTTGCTGCCAGCTTTTTCAGTTTGCTTTCGTCCAGTCCCGGGCATTTCACTTTACAATCCAGCCTGATTTCGGTGATATGAGGGCCTGAATCGTCTTTGTCGAGAGTTACCTGTGCTGTGGTCTCGATGCTGTCAGGGTTCAGACCTTCTTCGGTGAGCAGCAGCGAGAGATACATCGAATAGCATCCGGCATGTGCAGCCCCCACCAGCTCTTCAGGATTGGTACCCTTGGCGTCTTCAAAACGGGAGCCGAAAGAGTAGGCGCCTTCGAAGCCGGTAAAACTCATTGTTCCACGACCCTCTTTGATCGTGCCTTTCCATTGTGCGTGTCCTTTTGATGTTGACATAATAGTTTAATTTTTAATGGTTATTAATTAATTGATAAAATCATTTTTGCTCTGGTGTTAATTATTGTGTGTAGCTCATCTGGAGCATCTCATTAACCCTGTGCTTTAGGACGGGGTCAGATTGATTTGGGCTAAAGCCCACTGAAACTTTTTTACCTTAACTCCCCGGCCTAAAGGCCGGGGTTAGTGAACAGCCTGGCTCCAAAATTTTATATCAGAGCCATCATTTCTTATTTAAAAACTGCCGCAAGACGTATTGTAAAATTCCGCCGTTGCGGTAGTATTCAATTTCGATGTTGGAATCGAGGCGGGCAATGGCCTGGAATTTAATCTCAAAGCCTTTGTCGTTTTTAGCCGTAACCTGTACCACTTTGTGTGGTTTAAGGTCGTTGGCAATGCCGGTTATTGTAAAAACTTCTTCGCCTGTAATTCCGAGGCTTTTTGCACTTTCTCCATTTTTGTACTCGAGCGGCAACACGCCCAAACCCACCAGGTTACTGCGGTGGATGCGTTCGTAACTTTCAGCCAGCACGCATTTTACTCCCAGCAGAAACGTTCCTTTTGCAGCCCAGTCGCGCGAGGAGCCGCTGCCATATTCCTTTCCGGCCAAAACCACCAGCGGCGTTTGTTCCTCTTTGTATTTCAGCGAGGCGTCATACACCAACATCTCTTCGCCCGAAGGCAAATGACGCGTGTAGCCGCCCTCTTTTTCAGCCAGTTTATTTTTGATGCGCACGTTGGCAAAGGTACCGCGCACCATCACTTCATCATTGCCTCTGCGCGATCCGTACGAATTAAAATTCTTTCTTTCCACACCCTTTTCCAGCAAATATTTTCCGGCGGCGGAATCTTCGGCAAAGGCGCCGGCAGGTGAAATGTGATCGGTGGTAACGCTGTCGCCCAGTACCAACAGGGCACGCGCATTTTCGATGTCTTGCAGCGGCTCGGGATTTTCAGAGATGTCGTGGAAGAAGGGGATTTCTTTGATGTAGGTCGAACTTTCGTCCCAATCATAAAGCATCCCTGTCGGTACTTCCAGATTTCTCCAGATTTCGTTGCCTTTGAATATCTCACCGTAGTTTTTGGCAAAATCACCGGGCGATAAGACCTGGCTTAGGATTTCGTTGATCTCATCGTCGGAGGGCCAAATATCTTTCAAAAAAACCGGCTCCCGATTGGAGTCGAAGCTTATCGGTTCGTTGGTCAAATCGATATCTACCCGGCCGGCAATGGCATAAGCCACCACCAGCATTGGCGACATCAAAAAATTCATTTTTACCTGTGGGTGAATCCTTGCCTCAAAGTTTCTGTTTCCGGAAAGAACAGAAGTAACGATCAGGTTATTCGCATCCACGGCTTTGGCAATATCAGGCGTCAAGGGGCCGGAGTTCCCGATGCACGAGGTGCAGCCATAGCCCACCAAATGAAATTGCAGCGCTTGGAGGTCTTTCATCAGGTCGGCCTTTTCGAGATAATCGGTCACCACTTTTGAGCCGGGAGCAAGCGAGGTTTTTACCCAGGGTTTTACGTCGATGCCGTGCTCTCTGGCTTTTCGGGCCACCAATCCGGCGCCTATCATTACAAAAGGATTGGAAGTGTTGGTGCAGGAAGTGATGGCTGCGATGGCCACGGCGCCATCCGAAAGCATAAACTTTTGTTGCCCTCTGGTAATCCAGACAGTTTTTAATCCATTGCTATCTTTCGTTTCCACTTCGGTGGGCATCTTTTTGTCGTTAGACTCAGACACCGGCAAGTCGCCGCCTTCGCCATCAAAACGTGTGATGGATTTTTGGATTTCACGATCTTGCTGGGTGATGTATTTTCGATCGAAGGATTTGTCCAACAGCTCAATGAATTTACTTTTGAACTCCTTCAGAAGTATCTTGTCCTGTGGCCGTTTGGGACCAGCAACGGTGGGTTCGACGCTTGCCATGTCCAACTCCAACACATCCGAGTAGACGATTTTATCTTCGTGCTCGCGCCACAGCATGTTGGCTTTGCAATAGCTTTCCACAAGGGCAATCTGCTCCTCTGAACGATTGCTTTTGCGCATGTACTCCAGCGTTTTATCATCGATGGGAAAATAGGTGATGGTGCTTCCAAATTCGGGTGACATATTGCCAATGGTAGCGCGGTCGGGGACAGAGAGGTTGTTAAGCCCCGGGCCAAAAACCTCAACGAATTTCCCCACCACACCAAGCTTGCGGAGCATGTTGGCAATGGTCAGAACCAAGTCGGTAGCCGTAGAGCCTGCCGGAAGTTTGCCGGTAAGTTTCAGGCCGATCACTTCGGGCATTATAAAATAAATGGGCTGCCCCAAAATTGCTGCTTCCGCTTCGATGCCGCCCACGCCCCAGGCCACCACGCCAATGCCATTGACCATCGGGGTATGGCTGTCGGTGCCTACCAGCGTATCCGGGAAAACTTCCCCGTTTCGTTCGATCACGCCTTTTGAAAGATATTCGAGGTTTACCTGATGGCAAATGCCCATTCCCGGTGGCACCACGCTAAAATTATCAAACGAGTTTTGCGCCCATTTCAGAAACTGGTAGCGTTCCTGATTGCGCCTGTACTCTTCGTTGATGTTGCGTTGGTAAGCGTAATCTGTACCAAAATAATCCACCTGCACCGAGTGGTCTATCACCAGGTCGACGGGTATGAGCGGGTTGATGATGGTAGGGTCTTTGCCTTTTCTGGCTGCTTCGGCTCGAAGTGCGGCAATATCTACCACGGCGGGAACTCCTGTAAAATCCTGCATTAAAACGCGGGCGGGCTTAAACGGGATGTCCTTGTCGACAGGCTGCGGCTGCCAGTGCAAAAGTGTTTCGATGTTTTCGCGCGTTACCGCAAAATCATCATAATTGCGCAGTGCATTTTCCAACAAAATCCTGATGGAAAAGGGTAGCTTACTGATATTGTAGCCTTGCTTTTGCAATTCGGCGAGGCTGTAATAAGTATAGCTTTCCGCCCCGACAGCCAAAGATCTCTTGATCTTAAAAATATCTTTTCCCATGATGATTTTGTATTAAAATGTTTTTTTTAAAATTCCTCTTTTACAATCAATTCTTTTTTAATACCCAGATTGGCCAACTGCTTTTCCACGATGTCCATCATAGCCTCGGGGCCGCACAAATAGATGTAGCCGCTGAGATCTGAAATGTTTTTTTTCAAAAAATCTTCTGAAATGTAACCGTGTGCATATCCGTTTGTTTCTTCATTGGAGAGAATATTAACAAAGTTTTTGCCCAACATCTCATTAAACTCGTCGTGATGGATAATGTCTGATTTTCGCTTGTTGGCAAAGATGAGTTTGTTGCCTCCAATTTCATTTTTGGAATGAAGGTACCGGAAAATGGAGATAAAGGGCGTAACCCCTGCCCCACCTGCAATGAATGTACCTTCGCCTTTGTAACCAATGGTGCCCCACGCTTCGCTGATGATGAGTTCGTCGTTGGGCTTTAAGCCGAGCAACTCGTTGGTTACGCCCTTGCGCTCGGGATAGGTTTTGATGGTAAACTCCAGGTATTCATCGTCGGGGAGGCTGGTGAAAGTAAATGGTCTTGCTTCGTTTTCCCAATTCTCTTTGTTGATGGCTACTTCGGTGGCCTGCCCCGGAATGAATGTGAAATCGGGTGGCTTTACCGTCACGATTCTCAACACATCGTGCGTGACATGTCCCACTGATTTTACCTTTAAAATGTACTTTTCCATAATGATATGGTTTCTATTCATATTTGATGACCTCTACCGGGCAGCTTTCGGCGGCCTCGATAATTTCAGCCTCGTGTTGGCTGAAATCGGCACCTTCGATAACTGTGGCTTCGTCGTCCACTACAAATACTTCGGGGCAGATGCTCTCGCAAAGCCCACAGGCTGTACAACCTTCTTCGATCCATACTTTTTTAATAGCCATTTTATTTAAGTTTTAAAATTAGTTTTTGATAAATTCTTTTTCAAGCTCGATAGCTTTGGGGAATAGGATGTTATTCTCGAGATGGATGTGCAAGTGCAAATCATCTTCAAATTCTTTGAGCAATGCAAAGGTAACCATGTAGGTGTTGCAACCATCCGGCGGCACGGTATAGTTGTGGCTTAGCGCCGATATTTTTTTAAACCGGTCGCCTTCCGTATCATGCTCCTCAATCATCGCGTGGATAGGATTTCCTATTTTCCCAAAAGGAGCCTGCGGCAGAGTCTGCCCGCTCGACTTGGCCTGTACCATCTTTCTGATAAAAGGGAAAAGCATCAGCTCCTCCTTTTTCATATGCATAGCCAATTGGCCGGCGGAGGCATCGAAAGCTTCTTTTATTTCAAATAACTCCGGATGACTGTCGCCGTGTGCTGAACAAACCGTTTCCAGATAATGCTTCAGGATCGGGGTTTTTTCTTCGACATAGCGGTGGTGCTTTTTCTGTATGTAATCGGCCAGCAAATCGAGCGGCCACGATTTGAAATCCACCGTGGTGCCTTGCTGGTTGCTAGCAATTGCAGCCAGTTTATCGGTAAGTTCGATTGCATTTACCGACTTTTGCCGGCAGGCTTCCTCCATGGTTATGTTGCCACCGCAGCAAAAGTCGATGCCATATGATTCGAAAACGGCTGCTGCACGGTAGTCGTCGGCAACTATTTCTCCGATTGTTTTTTCTTTTATTTCGTTCATGTTTTAATAATTAATTTAAGTGTAACAAATTGAATATTTAAAAAGTTTAAAACCAAAAAATCAGGGCAAAGGGATATTTTACCAGCGGGATCATAGCATCTGGTCTCTTTTTAAATAAGTTTCTCCTTTGCTTGTCCCTTCAGCCAATTCGAGAATTGTGGTGGTTTCGAGCATCAGCCGCAGGTCGTTTCTGATCTTTGCAAACTTATAGTGCACCGGGCACGGCTGGGTTTCAGAACATGCCTCCAGACCCAGGCCACATCCTTTGTAGATTTCGTCGCCATCAATGGCCGAAACAATCTGGCTTAGTTTGAGGGTGCTCAATTTGGCAGCATCAATTTCAAATCCACCGGCAGCGCCCCGCACCGAATCGATCACATTTGCCTTTACCAGGATTTGTAAAATCTTAGCCGTAAAGGCTTCCGGAGCATTGGATGCGCTGGCGATATCTTTTAAACTTACCCGCCGGGCATCTTTGGATTGCATGGCAATGAAGATCGTTGCTTTTATCCCGTATTCACACGCTCTGGAAAACATTTGCTTTTAGTTTTACTAAATGATTTAATGAGGCAAAGATAAAGTTTTTTTCTATTTCGGATAGTTTTATCCGATTTAAAAATATAAAAATTATTAAAAATCCCGAGCTTTGAATTAATAGCAAAAATTCTCTGCCCGCCTGTAGCTTTTCTGGCGCCTGACCTATAAAAAATCCAGACTTGGTTGCACCAAAAGCTGACGTGTAGTTAGCTCGAAAGCCAGCAGATTTCCCATTCCTTCGTTACCTTTCAGATAACAGCCGTTGTCGAGCGGGATGTATTTGCTTGTTTTATCGGCTATCTGGCTTTGGATAAAAGAAAGGCTCACAGGTACGTGGCCATGAATTACCACGCGACCCCCTATTTTTTCGGGTTGTGCAACAAACGTACGGCTCCAGAGCATGGCGTGCTGATCCTCGAGCGGATCGCGCCGCTCGAAGTTGAGGCCGGCGTGGACGATGAGGTAATTATTCTGTTGCGTAAAAAGCTGCAGGTCGTTAAACCAATCCAAATAAGCCTGAGGGATCTTTCGCGGATGTTTTAAACCGAAGCTCTGCATGGTATCGTCGCCGCCATGGCGTAGCCACTTGTCGAACAGATGGTTTTTCTTCCGCCGGAAAATGGAACCTGCACGCAACTCCTTGTCTTTTTCGATTGCCAGCAGCAGATACTCTTCGTGGTTGCCACGCAGGGCGATCATTTGTTGGCCGTTAGCCCGGAGCTGCATCAGATAATCAACCACACCTTTGGAGTCGGGGCCGCGGTCGATGTAGTCGCCAAGGAATATCAGCAAATCATCGCTGGCGGGCTGTACTTGCTGCTCCAGCAGAGCCTTGAGTGTTTTTGCACATCCGTGGATGTCGGGGATTACCCATTTTTTCATACATTCAATGATTTTGGAGGCAAAAATACAAAGAAACATTGGCGCAGCCACCCACAAAATCAAAGCCTTCCGATGGATTATTTTCTCAAGAAAAGCTAAAATTGCAGGTTTTAGATGCTAAAATCACCAGATTGTTGTTTAGATGATAGATTTAACATTTAGAAAATATGAAAAAAGAGAGCAATAGAAAAGTATTATTGATGATCCTTGACGGATGGGGAAAAGGAGATAAGTCGAAAGCTGATGCGATTTTTAACGGAAACACGCCTTACGTCGACAGCCTGATGGAAAAATATCCAAACGCCGAATTGCTGACCAGCGGCGAAAACGTGGGTCTGCCCGACGGACAAATGGGCAACTCGGAAGTTGGCCACCTGAATATTGGTGCCGGAAGGATTGTTTACCAGGATTTGGTGAAGATCAACAGGGCTGTAAAAGATAATTCGATAGCAAAGAATCCGCAGCTTACAGAAGCGTTTTCCTATGCAAAAGAGAACGGCAAAGCGGTTCATTTTATCGGGTTGGTTTCTGATGGCGGCGTACATTCGATGGATACACATCTTTATAAACTTTGCGATTTGACCATGGACTATGGCTTGGAAAATGTGTTTATCCACGCCCTTACCGATGGCCGCGATACCGATCCAAAAAGCGGGAAAGGATTTGTAAAAAACCTGCTCGACCATTTGCAGCATTCTAACGGACAGATTGCTTCACTCGTTGGCCGCTACTATACCATGGACCGCGACAAACGCTGGGAAAGGATCAAAGCTGGCTACGATTTGATGGTAAAAGGAATTGGAAAACACGCTACCGATATTTTAAAAGCGATGCAGGAATCCTACGATGCAGACGTGACCGATGAATTCATCAAACCCATCGTGATGGTCAACCAAAATGATAAGCCCGTTGGCGTTATCGAAGAGGGTGATGTGGTAATTTGTTTTAATTTCAGAACCGACAGGCTACGCCAAATCACTACTGTACTCACCCAGAAGGATTTTCCGGAACATGGCATGCACACCCTCGATTTGAAATATTACACCATGACCAACTACGACGATTCTTTCAAAGGGATCAATGTAATTTACAGCAAAGACAATGTTGAAAATACCCTTGGCGCAACAATTTCGGCGGCGGGCAAAAAGCAGATAAGGATAGCCGAAACCGAGAAATATGCCCATGTTACCTTTTTCTTTTCGGGGGGCCGGGAGCAAGAGTTTGAAGGCGAAAAACGCATTTTAAAACAGTCGCCCAAAGTAGCCACCTACGATTTGCAACCCGAAATGAGCGCTTTCCTGGTAAAGGATGCGATTGTGGAGGAATTAAAAAAACAGGAGGCTGATTTTGTATGCCTCAATTTTGCCAATGGCGATATGGTGGGGCACACCGGAGTGTATGAAGCTATTTTAAAAGCGGTTGAAGCCGTTGATAAATGTGTGCACGAAGTTGTGGATGCAGCAAAAGCAAATGGTTATGAAGTATTGATCATCGCCGACCATGGCAACGCCGACAATGCCATTAATCCCGACGGCTCGCCCAATACGGCGCACTCGCTTAATCCCGTGCCATGCATTCTGGTTTCCGAAAGGTATAAAAAAATCAACGACGGCATCCTTGCCGATGTAGCCCCAACCATCCTGGCGCTGATGGATATGGATATCCCAAAAGAGATGACCGGAAAGGTTTTATTGCAATAATATTTTGTAGGTCTTTCCATCAGCCCATCATTACATTTCTATTTATTGGGGCTAAAGCCCACTGAAATGTTTTTGCCTATATCCCCGGCCTAAAGGCCGGGGTTAGTGATTAGATGGCCACAAAATTTTATATCAGAGCCCTCCTGATCTACCGTGTCGTAACGATTTTCCCGTGCACCACGTGTTGATCCGTTTCGATGATTACGAAAAACACGCCCGGCTTCCAGGCTGAAACATCCACTACAATCATTTCATTCATCACATTGTAATCCCCGGCCTAAAGGCCGGGGTTAGTGATTAGTGATTAGATGGCCACAAAATTTTATATCAGAGCCCTCTTGATCTACCGTGTCGTAACGATTTTCCCGTGCACCACGTGTTGATCCGTTTCGATGATTACGAAAAACACGCCCGGCTTCCAGGCTGAAACATCCACTACAATCATTTCATTCATCACATTGTAATTTTGGTCAAAAACCTTTTTGCCAGCGGCATTGGTGATGATGATTTTTTTGATTTTGAGATCAGGAACAAAAATCTGCACCGTGCTGGTTACCGGGTTTGGATAGATATTTATTATTTCAGCAACAGGTTCATCAGCCGAGAGCGAGAGGTAATCGAGGCTTGCCAGCAGCCAAAGCTCCGGATCGAAGCTGGCTGAAATCATTTCAAACCCGGGATTTTCAAAAATAAATTCCTGTCCCGAAAACTGCGGCTCGCAGCGGTAAATGATGCTGTCGGTAGCTCCGTAAACCGCCACCGGCACGGGTATTTCATAGAAATCTACCGAGGGGTGCGACTGCTGCTGCTGGATGGTGATTTTTATCTTACCATCGTCGAGTTGCGTCACGTTGATGCCATAGCGTGGATATCCCTCGCCATAATACCAGTCGTTGAAAAACCCGGTTAAGTCGATGCCACTGGCACTTTGCAGGTGATAAATCAAATCCTGTAAAGTGGCAAAACGGTATGCCAGCACCGGGTCGGCCACATAATTTCGCAAGGCCGTAAAAAACGCGTCGTCGCCGATCTCCCAACGCAACATGTGCAGCAGCAGGGCTGCTTTGTAATACGACAGCCGCGCGTTGAAAAGCCTGCTGATGTCGGTGGTATCATCCACGAACACGGATCCGTCGGGGGCGCTGAGCGCGGAGGTGATGGTGTTGTTTAGCCAGATATCCCAATAGAAACCATCGTACATCTCCTCGTAGGTGAGGCCGGTGGCATAAGTGGCAAAGCCTTCGTTGAGGAAAATATGCTGCCAGGTGCCCAGGGTGATCTTGTTGCCAAACCAGGAATGCGCCAGCTCGTGCGAGATCAGGTCGTGGCCGAAGCCGCCCATAAAACTCATCGTTTGGTGCTCCATGCCGCCCGGCCACGAAAACTGCGCATGCCCATATTTTTCTCGGGCAAAAGGATATGCTCCAAACAGGCTGTCGAAGATGCGGATCATTTCGCCGGTGTAGGCAATCTCTGCCACCGCCGTGGCAGAATCTTCGGGATAAACGTAGTTGATGATGGGCACAGTGTCGCCGCCGGAAATGGCGTATTGCGTAAAGCAGGCATAGTTGGTCACTGCGATGGCCACCAGATAGCTCACGATAGGATAACGATGCTGCCAGTGAAAGGTAGCCATTCCATTGGCGCTGGTCTCGCTCACCAGCATGCCATTGCTTGCCACGCGGTAAGCGTCGGGGGTGGTAACAATTACATCTATCGAATCGATCTTGTCGGTCAGATCGTTTTTTCCGGGCCACCATTCTTTGGCGCCATAGGGTTCGGAGAGTGTCCAGATGATGGGTACTTCGTCGTGATAATCCTGCTCAAAGGCACCAAAGCCCGTACCTTGTTGCGGAGCACCCTGGTAGAAAATTTGAAGAGAATCAGTGGTGCCGCCAGGAAGGCTTTCAGGCAGTATTATTTTAAAAAGATATTCCGACAAATATTCATGCGCAACCGGCTCTCCCCTGAAAATGATCGAATCGATTGTCATAATGTTGTTAAGTTTCAGGGTGATCTCCTGCACAACATCCGCAAGCGTGACAAAAGTATGCGTTACGCTTCCGCTGATGTAAAGTACCGCCGGATCGAGCTGCCAGCGAAAGCAGGTGTGGATGATGTCGATATTGAGGCCTGCGGGTGCAGCGTCCGTTGGCGCCGGAAGCCAAAAGCGCCGGCTTTCGGCTTTGGCTATTGCTTCGGTGTTGTCTTCAAAAGGCCGTATCTGCGCCGCCAGTGGCATTGCGCAAAGCAGTAAAACGAAAAACAGAATGGTAGCGGATGGTTTCATAGTGTTTCTTTCTTTTTTTATTAACAACCAAAAACAGAAAACGATGATGCGTCATCTTTCATAAAATAGATCTAATGGTAGAAATGATGCCCAACTAATAATTGGCTAAAATAGAAAATAATGCAGGGAAGGCTTTTGTAAATTTTTTGGAACCGAAGGGTGGCGCTGAGCCGGGGCAGCCATTACTAAAGTTTGTAGCTCACCCCCGTAAACCAACTCAGCGAATAGGGATGGTAACCGAGACTGTTGGAGGTATTTACCGGTGTAAGCGAATATTTGAAGGAGGGCGCCAGGTTGACGGATATTTTCCTGCTGATGGCATATTCCACCCCGATGCCCAGCACACTGTTGTAGATCATGGGCTGAATATTTTCGGTGGTTCCGGTTTGCAGCTTTTGCCCTTCAAACTCAAAGTAAGAGCGGTTGTTCACAAGTATTCCGGGGCTGATGCCTCCCATAAGATTTATTCCAAATCGTTTGTCCAGCAGCCGGTATTTCAATACGAGCGGCACCTCCAGATAGTCGAGGTTTTGCACAAAGCTGCTGTTGGCAACATAGTCGCCGGGAATTTCATCTTTGGCACTGGCTGCCTGGTCGGCAAGCACCTGCGTAAACTGCATAGGATTAACCGATACAGAGCCTGTGGAGGAAGCTAGTTTATACATTCCACGATTGTCGGGGTCGTTGTAGGCAAGCACCGATTCGTTTTGCTGGCCGATGCGCGAAAGGTACAGTCCGGAAGCGATGGTCAGCCGTTCGCCCAGTTGGTAATCCAGACTGATGCCGCCACCAACGGTCATGATGCCCGATTCCATTTCGTTAAAATATTCGGTGCCTACTTTCTCTTCGGGAGTAGCATACGCATCCCCACTGAGCGAGCGGTAAGAGTAGGAAGGCGACAGTTGTCCGCCAATGCTCCACCCTTTTGGCGTCGTGTTTTCTTCGGCGGGTTGATCCTGATAGGCGAATGCATCTTCGCCAAGGAGCAGGCGCTGCAGCATCTCATCATCCATCATCATCACCGAATCGTCGATGGGTATCTGATGATTGTTAAACAAAAAAGCATAATGCTCAGCAGCAGCGCTTGCGGGTAGCATGGCGGGCTGCTGAAGCTGCATGTGCGGCTGTGCGATGATTATTTTTTTTATGGACAATTCCACTTTCAACGGGATAAGCTGTGGCAGAGCAGCTTTTGCAAACGAATGTCCTTCTGGTGCTTCTTTACGAAAATCCGTTGCAGCATGGCCGGGGACGACGTCGTTATGAGCAAGATTGTGTCTTTCGGCAGATGTTGCTAATGAATTATTATCGGTCGAAATTCGGGCGGCTATCGCACTATTATCATCAATAGTCTTGGATTTTGGGTTTTCGGCGTCGGGTTGCAGAATAGTAGTGGGTACTTCTGCCTGTGTGCGCAGGTCTTTATCGCGATAATAATCTGACCAGAAGAAGCCGGCGCCAAAGGCCAGCATCACCAATACGACAGCGGCAGCAGCGCGCGGAATCCAGAACATACGACGCGCCGCCGGCTTGTGTAGCGCCTCGTTGAGGCGCAACCAGCCGTGGGCAGGTGCCGTTACTTTGTGTCCCTGCAGCTTCTCGCGGAAGAGCTTGTCGATATTATGACTGTGATCAGACATTAATTTGTGATGATGATAAATAAAAATATTCCTTCACCCTTTTTTGAAGTATTAACCTTGCCCGCGACAAATTGGATTTGGAGGTACCTTCGGTAATGCCCAGTTTTTCAGCAATTTCCTTGTGCGAAAAACCTTCCAAAGCGTACAGGTTGAAAACCATGCGGTATTGTGGCGTCAGCTCCTGGATAAGTTGCATCAGGTCGTCGGCAGTGATGTTGCTGATGATGTCTTCGCGGCCGCTGTCTTCATAGCGGCTGATGTCGTCGCCATCGGTGACATACATCAGGTTTTTGCGCCGGTATTTCTCCAGCGCGGTGTTGATAAGTATGCGGCGTATCCAGCCTTTGAGCGATCCTGAGCCTTTAAATCCTGCGATATTTTGAAACACTTTCAAAAAACCTTCGTGCAGCGTATCTTCGGCTTCGTCGCGCGTAGGCGAATAGTATATGCACACAGCAAACATCTCGTCGGCAAACATGTCGTAAAGCGCTTGCTGCGAGCGGCTGTTACCGCGGATACATCCATCGATGGTGTTTTGTAAGTCCAAAATTGTCAGTTGACAGATAGTTTGTTACACGCTGTTTGGCGCCAAACAAAGTTATTCAAATACTTCAAAGAACGGTTTTAAAAGTCAATTATTAGACGTTCATCCTCAAAAATTGGTTGCGTGGAGGGGGTTATTTGTTCGTTGTTTGGTGTTCGTTGTCCAGTGTTCGTTGTTCGTTGTTCGTTGTTCGTTGTTCCCTTCGGCAGGCTCAGGGCGCGTGTTGTTTGTTGTTAGCCAATGGAATCCATTAGGAATTCTTACATTATTAATAATCTGCGGCTGGTTTCGTTTGCTGCAAAAAGATTTTAAAACCCCAGCCATCTTTTTTCCGTGTCAACGCAACCATTTTTTGAGTGTTGCCGTCTTAGCGTTATAACCTGAAATTTATCTTAATATGAAAAGTATTCGCACCTTCATCTTGTCATTCGGAAAATTCAACCTGATCGACTCCAAGTCCATTATCTATTTCTTACTGCTTGCCTTTATCATTTTGCTCATCGCCACCGAAAGTGTGATTAAAAATACTTTTGTCCCGCTCTAATAATAGGATTGATTGGTTTTTTCATATGAATAGTTTTTTGAGTTAGTTAAATTAATTTGATTTAGTGAAGAAAAGCCGCCCGGCACAGACCAGGGCGGTTTTTTTATGGATAGGGGTATTCAGGACTTCGCCAGCTCCAAATAAATCGCACTAAATAACAGCAGCGGTTTTATTGCCCTGCATCAGCTAATGCGGCTCCAGTCGTAGCGATGCTTTTGTAACTGAAAAAGCTGTGTGGCAAGGAGGGTGTTTTCGGCTTTTTGCAGTTGCGGGTCGTGGGTGAGGATTTCGGTGGCCAAGTCGCGGGCGTAGCGCAATATTTTTTCATCTTTGATAATATCAGCAATTTTAAGGTCGAGCACGCCGCTTTGCCTGGTGCCGTGCATGTCGCCGGGGCCGCGCAGGCGCATGTCGACTTCGGCAATCTCAAAACCGTTGTTGGTATCCACCATGGTTTGCAGGCGCAACTTTCCTTCTTTGGAGAGTTTGTAGCCGCTCATCAATATGCAATACGACTGGTCGGCGCCACGCCCCACCCTGCCGCGCAACTGGTGAAGCTGTGAGAGCCCAAATCGTTCGGCATTTTCTATCACCATTACCGAAGCGTTGGCTACGTCCACGCCTACTTCTATCACGGTAGTAGCCACCATTATCTGCGTTTCGCCGCGCACAAAGCGTTGCATTTCATACTCTTTATCGGCGGGCTTCATCTGTCCATGCACAATGCTGACTGCATATTCCGGCAACGGAAAAGAGCGGGTAATGCTGTGGTAGCCGTCCATCAAATCCTTCAGGTCGAGGGTTTCCGATTCGTGTATCAATGGATAAACCACATAAATCTGACGCCCTTCAGCAATCTGGGCACGCATAAAGTTGAAAAGTTGCGCACGTTTATTATCAAAATAATGCACCGTTTTAACGGTCTTGCGTCCCGGGGGCAGCTCGTCGATTATGGAAGTGTCGAGGTCGCCATACACGGTCATGGCCAGCGTGCGGGGGATGGGTGTGGCCGTCATCACCAGCACATGCGGAGCAACGGCATTTTTTTTCCACAGCCTTGCGCGCTGCTCCACGCCAAAGCGGTGCTGCTCGTCGATGACCACCAGCCCCAGGTTGTGAAACAATACGTTATCTTCTATCAAAGCATGCGTCCCGACAAGGATATTCAGTTTACCGGATTCGAGATTTTCGTGAATCACGCGTCGGACAGCAGCTTTCACAGAGCCGGTAAGCAATTTTACTTCCAGGGGTAGATCTTTAAGAAAGCGTTGCAACGTAGCAAAATGCTGCTGCGCCAATATCTCAGTAGGAGCCATCAGCGCACATTGAAAACCATTGTCGATGGCGATCAACATGCACATCAGCGCCACCAGCGTTTTGCCGCTACCCACATCGCCCTGCAGCAGGCGGTTCATCTGGCGACCTGTTCCCATGTCGGCACGTATCTCACGGATCACGCGTTTTTGCGCATCGGTGAGTTCGAAAGGAAGGCTGTGGTGGAAAAAGTTATTAAAATGCTCGCCGACCACCTGGAAGGTATGCCCGCGGGTGAAGGTGGAGCGCAGAAATTTCTGCCGCAACAAAAGCAACTGGATATAAAACAGCTCCTCAAACTTCAGCCGTGCGATGGCTCTGTCGAGAATTTTTTGATCAGCCGGATGATGAATGTTTATCATTGCCTCATGGCGCGAAATTAGGTGCAGGCGCTCGATGATGGCGTGTGGCAATGTTTCGGGCAGCGGCGCTGGGATCAGCGACACCAATGCGCGGGTAAGTCGTGCCAGCCCGCGGCTGTCGAGGCCACGCTGCCGCAGCTTTTCGCCCGAGTTATACACAGGCTGCAATGCGCCTCCCGGCCCGGCTTCCAAATCGATGGCAGCTTCTATTTCGGGATGCGCCAACTGCCACTGCCCGTTAAAGAGCGTCGGCTTGCCAAAGGCAACATATTCCAGATTGGGTTTTATCTTTTCCTTTACCCACCTGATTCCCTGAAACCATACCAGGGCGATGCTTCCGCTGCTATCGGTGAACACTCCGGTGAGGCGTCGGGCGCGCCCGGCACCCGTTTCGCGAAGCAAGCTGATGCGTCCTTTTATCTGAATCCATACCTCCTCGCTGTCGATGTCGGCAACGGACAAGAACTGGCTGCGGTCGATGTATCGAAACGGGAAATAACCGAGCAGATCTCCAAAGGTGTTTATGCCAAGCTCTTTGCGGAGCATTTCGGCACGCGCAGGCCCGACGCCTTTGAGATATTCGATGGGTGTAGATAAGATATCGCCTGCCATGCTGCTAATTATTAAGGTGCAAATTTAAACCAAAAACTCCTCACCGCAAAGGGCAAGGAGCTTTTGATTATTTAGCGAAAGCTAATTAACGTCTGTCTTGTAAAGTCAACTACAACACTTTACCATTAATACACCCACAGTTCGCTTTCAAAGTCGCGGATGTCTTCTTTGATGCGCTCAGCTTCGAGGAGTGCATCTACGCCTCTGGCGTATTCCTGAATTTCACGATTGTAAACGTTGTCTTCTTTAACGATGTAACTACCAAAGCGGCGTGAGAGCAACAGCTCGTCGTAGGTGAGGCGGCTGGCGCTGTTTTGGCGGTTGAACACCTCGAAGCGTGCCAGCAGGGGCCGGATGTCGGGATAGTAAAGCCAGAAGAGGTTTTCGTAACCCGCAAAGGTTCCATCTTCCAGTTGTGCCGGGCGCATGGGGCAGATGCCCAGAATGCGGACTTGCATTTCGGAGCGCTGCTTATCAAAAATCCAGTCTTCTTTCAGCAGAAAGCGTGTCACCGATTTTGGCTCGAAATCCCGCGCCACGCGCTCATTGATAAAATTGTTAGGGTCGTTAGGGTCGGGCACAGGAACGGTAATGGTGTCGGCAAGTGCGGCCTCCATCTGGCTGGCTGTCATTGGTATTAGTTCCTCGAAGTTGTCGGTAGCCAGTGTGTATTCGTAAGCTGTAATTTCGCCACCGAGCAGGGCATCATACAATATTTGCATCAAGCTGCGCCACCGACCCTGTGGTATTTCAGGAAAATAGAGCGGCTGGTTAATTTTTTCTTTCAGATCAATTACACGCCAGACACGTTTTTCCCAAAAGACATCTGCTTCGCGCAGATAGGGATAAGCGATGGGTTGATGGTCGTCGATATGTACACGGCCGTATGCCTTGTCGCGCAGCTCGCTGACCAATTGCACCTGGTTGGCAGGTTGCGCTTTGGCCAGGCTCATGGCTGCCAAAAACAGTATCAGGAGTGAAATTTTCAAAACGCTGTTGTTCATATCTTTGAGTTTTAAATTTTTAATTTATAGTTAAGTTGATCGGGTTCAAATGTCGGTCGGTACCGTCGGGGCCGCGGGCAATAATTTTCTCAAAAGTAATTCGCTGGCCGGTTCGGGTGTTGTCGATGTATTGAATCATTTTATCAGTAAAATTACCTCCGGCAGCGCTTTCACGCATTACTGTTTCACCACGTGTATATACCATATCAAAGGAGATAACACGGAAGGAGAGGTCGAAGTCGAAATCGTCGGGCATGTTGGCAACGATGGTCGGCGAATACTTTAGTGCTGTTTTGCTAATGTTGCCTTCGGTTTGGTTGGCAATTTTAGCAATGGGATCCGGCACTTTTTTAAGCCGGAACATCGTTTCGCCCATTTTTTTGGTCTTTCCGTTTTCCTGCATAAATACAGTGATGGTAACCTGGTTTTTGCCTTGCGCTGGTGCTTTGGGAACCTGCACCACCCAGTTGTCGCCCTGGGGGCTACGCTTCAAGGTTCCATAGCTGATCTCGGCACGGGTTTGGTCTATGGGAATGCCAGGCACGGAGATGTCGACAGGATTGTCGACCCCAATATAAAACACATTCATTTTGGTAGCCGAAATGGTGGTGGCAGGACGGCCCACTGTGAACTCATTATTAAAATGATAATTCTGAACTTCGCCGGTACCACTTTTCAATCTGATGACGCCGGCATATTTTTGCAGCCCCTCGTTGGTAGCCGGCAACGAAATGTTTACTGTGCCGCCTTTTCCTTCAATTACGCGTGCCGAAGCCAATTGGCTGAGAGGCAGTGAATCGACGCCAAGTCTTAAAAAAACTTCGGGATCCTGGGTGGTGCTGTAGGCAGCTACAATTACTTCGGCTTTGTAATCATCGCCAATAAAGACATAATCTTTTTGCGGCAACACTTTAGCATCCACTCTGTCGTATTTAAAATCTTTGGCATCAACGGCGTCGAGCAGAAACTTCACAATATCAAATTCGGCATTGTAAATCTCGGAGATGATCTTGTTGAGAATAGCCACATCAGCAGCAAGAATGGTGTGGTAGAAATTGTATTGCACCCAATTGAGCGGTTTACCATTAGCATCTTCATATTCACCGTCAGTTTTCAGCCCCAGCTTTACCATTGTCTGCTCTTCGGGGGTAAGCAGCCCAAGCATGCTTTGACGGTAATTATCGATTTTAGTTTTCAGCTCGCTGCCATATCCTCTGCTGCCATCCTCGCTGCCACCCATAAAAAAGTTGGTGGGTGTGTCGTAATCATCTTTGTTTTGCACTTTTGATAGTTTCACCACTTTAGCAGAATCTAACGGTATTTTCTCAGTTCGGGAGATGAGTTCGTATTTCAAATTTTCGACATACGCTATCATTTCGTTCGACAACTGTTTAGCTTGCTGAGCCTTGTCCAAAAAGGGCTTCACCTTCACCGGGTCATTCGAGTGTTTTTTGTTGAAAGCTATGTAGGTATCCTCAATCTTACTGGTAAAATTCTCGTTGGTAAGCTCTACGCTTTCGTTTACTACCAGGAAGGCATCCAGCATTTCTTTCGACACATTCAAGGCGAGTAGCGCCGTGAGTACCAGGTACATCATGGCGATCATCTTTTGCCTCGGTGTTTCTTTGTATTCAGCCATTTGTAAAATAAATTTTTAGGTTGAAAAACTTGCCTTTATTTTACGTTCATAGCCGTAAGCATGTTTCCATAGATGTTGTTAAGCGAGGCCATTTTCCTGGTCAGGCTATCCATCTGATTTTGGTATTGGTTGGTTTGTTGTGCCGACCGATCGATGTCGTCGAGGAATTTGGTGAGGGAGGTTTGCAGCTTGGCAGACGCATCGCCTTGTTGCTCCGTAGTTTTGAGTTGCATCTCATAAAGTGCGTTGAGCGAGGCGAGGTTTTGCGAAAGCTTTTTGAGCTGTTCGTTGAACTGTGTGTTTTTCTCGGTAGATTGCTGCAGTTGTTGTATGTTTTCAAGAATACTCTCGGAAGACTTGTGATAATTCTCGGCAAGCTTCGATGCCGATTGCGAAGCGCTGCGAATGCTTTGCGAGAGGCTTTGCGATGCCTGGATATCTTCACGCAACGAGGTGCCGGTATCAACGTAAACTTGCTTTAGCTGTGAGACTGCCTGTGAAGCGCCGCGAACATTTTGCGAAAACTCGTTGCTTACGGTCAGGTCGCGCTCGATGGCTTCGGCTGCTTTACCATAAGATTTCGACAAGCTGGAAGCACCTTGTGTAGCGTTCTTCAAATTATTAACATACTCGTCGTTGGCCACCGAAACTTTGGTCATATCGTTCATGCGGGCGGTGGTATCGCTCAGGTTGCGCAAACCAGAACCCAACCGACCGATGAGTTCGCTGTCGATATTGGCTTCCTGCAACATTTCGTCAAGCCGATTGGCATGCCCGTCTACTCTTTTGGCGGAGCTGGGAATTACAACGTCATCCGGCTTAATACCGTGGTAATCTTCCATAAACACCGGATATACTTTACTCCAGTCAGGCTCCACGTGTGGTTTTTGAATTGCCGACAAGGCAAAGATGATGGCTTCGGTAATCATACCAATAAACAGCATCTGATTAGCACCCGGGATGTGGGTGATTTTGAAGAGCGCTCCGGTAATTACAATTGAGGCACCCAAGCCATAGGCTACCGACATAAAGCGTCTGAAGAACATGCTGTCGAGAGCATCTTCAAATTTGGCAAATCCCTTTTTGTTTTTTTTGTTCACTGTATTCATCGCTTAAAAATTTGGGTAATTTTTATTTTTTGTGAAAGAATGGATTATCGTTGTTTGGATAGGATTAGTAAACATTGGATGCTTTTGAAGGATTATCACCTTTGGAGCGTCCCAGATAGGGTTGCACACACCGGAAGCCAACATAAGATTTAGCTGTATCCTGATATTCGTAATCACGCGTAGAAACCAACAAGTAGTATTCGATATCTTTCCAAGAGCCGCCTTTTATTACCTTACGCTTCATGGCGATAGGGTCTTCGGGTTTGGCATTGTACACATAATCGGGGTTGAGATCCCAGGTAATAATGTTGACGGCTTTGTCGAAGGCGCTGCGTGTCCATTCGCTCACATTGCCCGACATGTCATACAACCCGAAGCTGTTGGCATTGTAATGACCTACGATAACAGGTGTCGTTCCACCGTCATCGACATAGTTGCCACGGTTGGGTTTAAAGTTGGCCAACAAACATCCTTTCTCGTTTTTGCTGTAAGGGCCTCCCCAGGGAAACGGATTGGCTTCGTAGCCACCACGGGCAGCCCATTCCCACTCAGCCTCGCTGGGCAAACGGAAGTCGTTAAGTCCTGCTTGCTTTTTCGACTGAAGGTAGTTGTTGAACAAAGCGGTACGCCAAACACAAAACGCCCGTGCCTGGTTCCAATTGACGCCAACAACGGGGTAGTGATCATAGGTAGGATGCCAGAAGTAGGATTGTGTAAGGGGTTCGTTGTAGCTATAGGGGAAGTCGTGGATCCAGCAAAGCGTGTCGGGATAAACGTTGATTTCTTCCTGATGAACATACACAGAGCGGTCTTCGCGTCCCTGCGGGCGGTTTGCAAAAGCTCCGTCGGTGGCATCAGCCGGCTGGCTATAATCTTTGCGGGCAGCAGCATTAAGGTCGATCCAAAAGTAACGGTAGCGGAGCTTGCGGGTATCAATTTCTTTTTTACGAAAATAGCGCTCATTTTCGGGCAGATACATCTCTTCAAGTGTCTGGGCAGTTTCTTCTTCCGTCCACTCTATCTTGGTTTTCCAATTCAAAAATGGCGGATCGTAAAGCTCACCGGTTTTAACATTTTCTTCTATCAGGAACTCTTCAGGATTCATTTGCCCGAGCAGGTCGCGCGCTATAGAATCGCGCACCCAATAGACGAACTGCCGGTATTCGTTGTTGGTAATCTCGGTTTCGTCCATGTAAAAAGAGCTGACCGTTACACGCTTGGGGTTATTCATTTGCGTGTAGGGAACATCCTCCTCGCCCACCCCCATCACGTAGGTACCCAATGGAATGAACGCCATACCGGTTGGGTCGGGTTGGTAGAACTTAGGACGATTTTGCACCCCTGTTAATTCACCATTGCCTTTGTTGCTACAACTGGAAATGATGGCAAGTATTAATAGGAAAAAAAATATTTTTTTCATGTGAACGGCTGATTTTACAAACAGTTTAACGACTTTGCCCATTCTTTAGTATAGTTAATAAAAACTCAGAAAATTCATAAAAACGTTGTAATCATCACACATCAAAAAATCCCGAAAACCATCGGAAAGCCTTACAGATTAATAGATGCGGATGATCTGATAAAAATGTTTCTGGATGAAAGTTTTGGATAAACGCCGACATTATAAAAAAATTACAGGAACCGTGTATTTCGGTAAATCTTTTTGACCTTATCCACTTCAATTTTGAAGCAATAGCTTGCTCTTATCTCGTGCGATCCTGTGGTGCCGATAGCTGAAGTATTAAAATCGTAAGAGTAGCCGATGTTAAAATTTTTATAATCAAACCCCACAATAAGTGCCACAGCGTCTTGGTAACGCCACGATACGCCGCCCCAAAACTTACGCTGATAACGCAGCAGAGCCGTCAGGTCGTATTGTATCGATCCACTGGCAGCTTTTATCAATACCGAAGGAAGTATGTCGATTGCCGGGAGATTGGGAAATTCAAATTCGTAACCGGCCATCAGGTCGATCTCACGCCGCATGTTAAAATGTGTACCCACATCCTTTTTACTCTGCAGCAGATTGGTTACCGAAATGCCAACGTAATAATTATCAGGGACGCGGTAGTAGAGACCAATGCCGGCATCAAAATACATATCGGTTTCTTCGCCATTGCCTAACACAGGATCGCTCCCGGCATCCTGAAAATCGCCGAAGTTGATGGTTTTGTTGAGGATATTAAGCTGCGCGCCAATACCCAGATCGCCGGCGCCCAATGTTGTTTGGTAGGCGTACATTACGTTGAAATAAATGTCGTTGAAAGGGCCTATTTTGTCTTGCTGAATGGTAGCACCAATGCCACCGCGGAGCGCTTTTATAGGTGCATGTATGGAGATGAGGTAGGTTTCGGGTCCCAGGTTAATTGAGCTGCCATCGTCTTTTTTTCCTTTAAAACCAACCCACTGCTGGCGGATGGTGCCCGAAACACAAATTCCATTGCCGGCACCGGCATAGCCAGGGTTGATCACCAGCTTGTTAAACATGTATTGCGTGTATTGCGGCAACTGCTGCGCTGCCAGCGGCAACACAAGGCTTGTACACATCAATATTATGAATAACCGTTTTAGCATATTTTTTCTAATGTGTGACCCAATTGTAAAAGTATTGCAAATAAAACAATTTTCTCTTTAACCTGCCACATGCTTTAGCCGGATTTATCGGCTCCGAAACAAAAATTTCAACAGCTAACGCACACCCTGTGGGGATATTGCAGTAATAATGTGGATTCCGTTTTAATAATTTCCTAAGGTTAAGTGATTAAAAATAAGATTTTTTATGCTTCAATTTGAAGGTAGCATTTCAAGCTGACAGCTTTAAAACCCGCCACCTCCTAAAACTTTTTCTTACGAAAACCCACTTTGCTACAACTCATCGCTCAGTTCGCGTGCAGAATATTCGGGTAGTGTGATTGGGCGGAGCGTATCGATAAGTTTTTCGTTGGTGTGTGCATCAGCCGTCGAGATGTATTTTATGCTGAGATTGATGCCGGAGTTTTCGAAAAAAATAAAGGCGTCTTCCCCATCTATCCTGAAATTATCAGAAGTGGCAGGATGTGCCGTTCCGGTGTATTTTTGTAGCAAAGAGCCGGCGATCACCGCAGGATCGATTTTGCGCAGATCGGAAAAGAACAGTTCGCCGAAGAAATATTTCTTGTCGATAAAATGATAAATCCGCTTGACGCCGTGGTTGTAGATGCGCTCTCTGGTGCCCAGGCGACGCCACACCACGCCGTTATAATTCTGGCAGTCGTAGCAATTGTACTTACCGATTTTTGCAACGACCTTCCTGAATTGCAATCCAAAAGCAATCTCATTAAAAATGATTGGACTGGTGGCCTGGAATACTTTAAGACCCGCATCCGGCTCGGTAACCTTGCGGTAATGATTCAGCGGATCGATTTTGGAGCATGCCGTGGTGAAGTTTTTATTAAAATTCTTGCGCGAGTCGAACCTGTTGATGTGATTCTGAAACGCAAATGAATATCTTCCGTAAAAAAGCTTTCGAAGCCACAAACCTAATGGAATCATGTACCAATTGATTAATAATTAAAAACAAAAAATGGCTTTGGCAAAATTAGAATTTTTATAGAGAGGAAGGAGGAGTGTGTAAAGAAGAAAAAGGCGCTAAAAAAAAGTTTGGGAGCGGGGAGGATACAAGCTAAATCTGGAAAAAGTTTTGTGAATTTATCCCCCCTGCTTTAGGTTGGCTCCCAAACTACCCCTTAAAACCAATTATTAAAAAACAACCATGATTTAGTCGTGGCAAACATAATATGATTATTTAAAATGACCAAGAAAAAAATAATTTTTTTTTGCACGATTGATTTTAAAACTGACTGAAGAAGGCGGAGAGCGAAGTTTGGCGATCGATATTTAATTTTTTTCTCAGACGTGAGCGCGCCATTTCGATGCTTCTGATGGTTTGATGTGTGATGCCCGAAATCTCTCTGGTAGAGAGGTTCATTTTCAAAAATGCTACCAGGCGTCGTTCGTTGTTGCTCAAAAAAGGGAAAGCCTTGTTGACGTTGTCGTAAAATGAAGAATTGATGCTGCCAAAGGTGGTCTCAAACTCCTTCCAAACTTCTTTTTTTTCTTTTCCGCATTCCGACATTCCCTTAATAATCTTGTCGATTCCATCTTTCAGATTTACCGGATCAAGCGTTTTAAGGCTTTCCAGGCGTTTCATCAGGCTCACAATCATGGTGTTTTTTTCGACGAGCTGGGCCATCTTAAGGCTGATCAACTGCGATTTTGCGTCAAGCTCGTTTTTGAGCTGTGCATTCTCAAGCGCATAACGTGACATTTCCAGATTCTCGGCCTTTCTGTTCACAGACAAATCTTTCACGTAAGCCGCCAAACGATATGGAGCACCGGTTTCGTCGTAAATGAGCCAATAATTTACGCACACCGGTATCATGTCGCCCGACTTGGCGATGTAGGCCTTTTCGATGTTGATAACGGATTGTTCCTGAAAATGGTTGTCGCGATAATAATCCATCTCTGAATCCACGAGCCAATCGGGCGTAATATCGCGAAAGCTCAACGCTATGGCTTCGTCGCACGAATAGCCCAGCAATTCTGTAAAAGCTTTGTTTACCGAGATGAAGCGCCCTTTCAGATCACTTATCACGATGGCCTCCGGGGCAGAATCGAATAACCTGCGAAATTTTTGTTCGCTCTCCGTCAAAGCATCCTCTGCATTTTTGCGTTCAGTAATATCCACCGAAAAACCAATGACTCCTTTAATACTTCCTTTTTCATCACGAAAGGGGATTTTGTCGGTGATAAACCATTTGGATTCATCGGTGGACAAAGGCTCAATGATGTTGCGTTTAGGCAGCCCGGTTTCGAGTACTTCCAAATCGTCTTTGAAATACGCTTCGGCAAGCGCCTGATTAGCGATGACGTCGAAAACATTTTTACCAACTATCTCATTAAAACTAAGCCCGGTAACCTCCTCGTAGGCTTTGTTGACGGAGATAAAACGATTTTCGGTGTCCTTAGCAAAAATGAGCGCAGGAACTGTATTAAAAATTTGCTGCTGAATAGAAATGTTTAGGCCTTGCTTAGTTTCTGACATAGGAAATAATTTGTGAAATTTTTTATCAGACACAAAAATAGGCCAAATGTCATTAACCGGGAGAATAAATTATGCTCAACCTATTGAAACAGGCGCATAATATCGTTGCCGTTGGCGAAAATTAACAACCCAAAAAGGAGTACCATGCCAACCACTTGTGCATATTCCAGGAATTTATCGCTGGGCTTGCGGCGGGCAATTATTTCATACATCAGAAACATCACGTGCCCCCCGTCGAGAGCCGGAATTGGCAGAATGTTGAGCACTGCAAGCATGATGGAAAGAAAAGCGGTAAGCTCCCAAAAGACGCGCCAGTTCCAGGATGTAGGGAAGAAGCTACCAATGGTAACAAAACCTCCAAGCCCTTTGTAAGCGCCCGTTTCGGGATTTAGCAGCAATTTGAACTGCCGCACGTAATCTACCAGCCGTTCGTTGGCCATTTTTAATCCGGCAGGGATTGACTCTATCAACGAAAAATCTTCCTGGGCAAAGCTGTAGATGCCCATCTCTTCGAGTTGGTCGGCAGGCAGCAGGCCCCACTCTACCCCGATTTTTCCATTTTCGTCGATGGCCAGCGGCAATTGCAGATGCGACCCATCGCGCACCACCTCGGCATTTACGGTATCGCCGGCATATTGTTTAGCCAATTCCGGAAACTGATCGTAATACTTCACGGGCTGCCCGTCGATGGCTACAATGCGGTCTTTGCGCTGCAGGCCTGCAGCGGCATTGTGCGAATTTTCGGGAATATTGGCTACTACAAAAGGATAACGAAGCAAAAGGGTGGCTCCGCGTTTTTCGCTGAGCTGGCCGGCCAGATCGGTGGGAATGGTAAGATGCACGCGCTGACCGTTGCGCTCTACCACCATCGAATCGCTGTAAAGCATCTCGAGGAGTATAGCGTTGTAGCGTGCCGGAGGAACCTGCCCGTTGATGGAAACTACTTTGTCGCCGGTTTTAAGACCTGCGTCCATCAGCACAGAATCGACTACCCAAAAGCCGTCGGTAAGATTGCTGGTGGGTAAATATTTTTCGCCGTAGTTAAAAAGGATTACGGAATAGATTACGAAAGCCAGCAAAGCATTCATAAACACACCGCCAAGCATGATGATGAGGCGCTGCCAGGTGGGCTTGCTGCGAAATTCCCACGGCTGCGGCGGCTTCTTGAGCTGCTCTTTGTCCATCGATTCGTCTATCATTCCTGAAATTTTCACGTACCCGCCCAATGGCACCCATCCCAGGCCATATTCGGTGTCTTTAATTTTAAATTTAAAAATCGAAAACCAGGGGTTGAAAAAAAGATAGAATTTCTCGACGCGGGTATTAAAAATCTTTGCTGCGATAAAGTGGCCAAACTCATGAACAACGACCAAAACCGAGAGGCTGAGCAGCAGATGAAGAACCTGAATTAATATTTCCATTTAAACGAATAGTATTTCTTTTGATTTAATAATTTCCTTGGCGCAGTTTTTAGCCACTCTGTTTGTTTCGATCAGCTCGTCGAGCGAAGGATTGGCAATAAAAACTCCCTTGTGCATTGTTTGTTCAATAATTTCGGGTATTTGCATGAAGCCAATCTGATGCTTCAGAAAAGCATCAACAGCCGCTTCATTAGCAGCGTTGAGTATGCAAGGCAGGTTGCCGCCACTCAACAGCGCCTGCCGTGCCAATGTGAGGGAGCGAAAGGTTTCCGTGTCGGGGCTGGCAAAAGTGAGATTGGGAACATCCATAAAACTAAAACGCCCAAAGTCGGCAGCAATACGCTCCGGGTAGGCGAAGGCATATTGTATGGGCAGCTTCATATCGGGCAGCCCCATTTGTGCTTTCATGCTTCCGTCGGTAAACTGAACAATGGAATGCACCACCGATTGCGGATGCACCACTACGTCGATTTGATGCGGTTGCAGATCGAAAAGCCATTTTGCTTCGATCACTTCCAGGCCTTTGTTGATCATGGTAGCCGAGTCGATGGTGATCTTGCTGCCCATGTTCCAGTTGGGATGACACAGCGCCTGCCCGGGTGTTACGGTGCGGAGGCTTTGGGCTGATTGTCCAAAAAAGGGACCCCCTGATGCCGTAAGGTAAATCTTTTCGACAGTGCTGCTCTGCTCGCCCTGCAAGCACTGAAATATGGCGGAATGCTCCGAGTCGACCGGCAGTATAGGAACCTGATGTTCGCATGCCAGCCGCATTACGATGTCGCCGGCCACCACCAGCGCCTCCTTGTTGGCCAAAGCTATCGACTTGTGTGCTTTGATAGCCGCTACCAACGGCGTAAGTGCAGCAATTCCGACCAACGCCACCAAGACCTGATCGATTTCAGGCATTGTCACCACCGTTTCGATATGCTTATTACCAACCAACACTTCTATCCCGGTGTTTTGCAACGCTTTGCTAACGCTGTCGGCGCTACCGCTGCAACCGATTACAACAACCGCTGGCTTGAACTCCAAAGCTTGCTGTATGAGCAACTGGTGATTGCTGTGCGCTGTGAGCACCGCTATCCCAAATCGCTGCGGATTGCGACGCACCACCTCCAGAGCTTGTCGCCCGATGGAGCCTGTTGATCCAAGAATTGCCAGTTGTTTATTCAAAATGTCCGCGGATTTTTTTCGGGGTGCAAAAGTAGGGATTATGTAAAAACTAAAAAGCGATGAATTCTTCAGGATTGACGGGCGCACCGTTGTGCCATAGCTCAAAATGCAGATGCGGGCCGGTGCTAAGCTCTCCTGATGCACCCACTATTGAAATGGTTTCGCCGGCTTTCACGTAGGCGCCCTCCTGCTTGAGCAGACTTGAGTTGTGTTTGTAAACGGAGATGAGGTTATTTCGGTGCTGTAGTCCGATAATGTAGCCCGTTTGGAGCGTCCAGTCAGAAAAAATCACTGTGCCGTCGAGCACAGCTTTGATGGCCGAATTGCTTCTGGCCACGATGTCGACCCCATAATGATCGAGTTTGCTATCAAACGACCGTGTGACGATGCCTTTGATAGGCGGGAAAAAATTCATGTTCCCCAGGTCGGCAGGGGCATAGCTGTAGGTGCGCGTTTGATTTTGGTTCAGGTTATACTTGCTTTGCTGCTCATACTCGGCACGCAAGAGCGAGTCCTCTGCCGAAATCTTCATGGTGATGGTATCGTAATTTACATAATCATTCTTACCGGGAGGCGTGTTGTCGGGGACTTCTTTTCCGAGCAGCACCTGCCTAAGATTGGTGATGTAAAGATTCTGTTGGCGAAAAATGATTTCGAGCGAATCGGCGCGCTGCTGCAGCTCATACACTTTTTTGGGCATGTTCACATCAGCGTAGCCGGGAATGTATTCGCGCAAAGCGGTAAAAGCTACCAGATAAAGAGTGACAAAAACCAACAGGATGACCAGCGCACCCACTACCGAAAACACGCCAAGACGCGTGAGACGAAACGAAAATTTCTCTTCATAAGAGCCGGCATCCATCAGCACCAGCTTGTACTTGTGCCTTAGCCGGCCGAGTGGCTTACTATTGTTACGATTTTTTTTCAAATTGCAGAACTTTTCCCTGATAACGATCGGGCGGCAAATATCGCGCTTTTGTTTTGTTAAATAATATTTTTGACGAATAGAAGTTAATTAACCAATTCAGTGACGTCATTATTTTTATAAAGAATTATCAGCAACAGGGATTTGAAAAAGCGGCTCATCATATTTCCTTCTCACCCATTTTGTGTCAGGGCAAAACTTGCAATCATCCTCATCGGCTTGATAGCTCTCTCTTTAGGCCTGGGTGGTTGTTCTACCAAGAAAAACACCTTTACCCGACGGACGTATCACAATCTCACGGCGCATTACAACGCTTACTGGAATGGCAACGAAAGTTTTAAAGAAGGTGTGCGTACGCTCGACAAAAATGTGAAGGACAACTACACGAGCGTGTTGCCGGTGTATAAATATGGGACGCAGCAGGACGCGCAGTCGGTGGTTCCCAATATGGACAGAGCCATCGAAAAGTCGTCGAAGGTTATTCAACGTCACTCGATGTATTTCAAGCGCAAAGAGTACGTCCGCTGGATCGACGACAGCTATCTGCTTATTGGCAAAGCCTACCTTTATAAAAAGGAGTTTCCCAACGCACGGCGTACTTTTGAGTTTGTCACCAACCGTTTTAGCCAGGAAGATAGCCGCTATCAGGCCGAGCTGTGGCTGGCACGTACTTACAACCAAAGCAAAGAATTTGAGAAATCAGTTACAATTCTCGACAACCTCAACAGCAGCCTGAAAAAGGGCGAAGCGCCGGCCAGTCTCGAAAAGGATTTTGTAAAAGTTTACGCCAACCACTACATTCTGCAACAGCAGTACAGCAAATCCATCAAATATTTGCAACGCGCTATTGAGCTAAACCGCAAAAAGAAAGACCGCAACCGGCTGCGTTTTATCCTGGCGCAGATCTATCAGGAGCTGGGTGAGATGGATGATGCTGCCCGACTTTACAACCTGGTGATCCGCAAAAACCCAAGCTATGAAATGTCGTTTAACTCCAAGATAAATCTTGCCAAGACTTACGACGTGAAATCGAGCAACCGCAGCGCCATCGTTAAAAAACTAAACAAAATGCTGCGCGACAGCAAAAACGAGGAATATTACGATCAGGTGTATTACGCGCTGGCGGAGATTTATCTAAAGGACGGACAAACAGAAAAAGCAATCGAATACCTGACCCTGTCGGTAGCTTCGAGTGTAGAGAACGATTTTCAGAAATCTGTTTCATCGCTCGACCTGGCCGAGCTGCATTTTGAAAAACCAGAATATTCATTGGCACAAGCCTATTACGATACAGCCATGCAGTTTTTGCCCGAGGAGTTTCCCAACTATAAAGCCATCCGCGACAAAACCGAAATACTTACCGAGCTTATTACCAACCTACAGAGCATCAGCTATCAGGACAGCCTGCAGCGTATGGCGTTGATGCCCGACGATAAACGTAATGCCATACTGGATGAGCTGATAAAAAAAATAGCCGAGGAAGAGGCACGACAGCGCGAAGAAGAGAGCGAACGCCGCCAGACTCTCTCGATGATGGAGCAAGCCAGCCGACAGGAAAGCCGCAGCATGCAACAGTCGGGCGGATGGTATTTCTCTAACCCGCAAGCTGTCAGCTTTGGATTTACTGAGTTTCAGAAAAAATGGGGCCGGCGCAAACTTGAAGACCTCTGGCGGCTGAGCAACAAACAAATAGTTACCGATTTTGACGAAGAAACTGAAGTAGCTCAGGCCGACTCGTTAGGCGCCGACAGCACTGCCGTTGCAAAAATAACTGATCCCAAAAAACGTGAATATTATTTGCAGGATCTGCCCATGACCGAAGAAAAGATGGCTGCCTCCAACGCACTCATCGAAGAGGCTTATTACAACATTGGATACATCTACAAAGACGGCCTGAAAGATAATGCTAAGTCGATTGAAGCTTTTGAAACCCTGCTGGCCAAATTTCCGGAGCACGAGCACAAACTTCAGGTTTATTACCAATTGTATAAAAACAACGAAGACCTGCCCGACGCCGAACGTGCCGAGTACTATCGGCAACTCATCGTACGCGATTTCCCGGAGAGCGACTACGCCAAAATCATCATCGACCCCAACTACAACCTGGTGCTGCAAGCCCAGCGCAATGCTGCTTCCACACTTTATCAGAACACCTACAACGCCTACATGAACAACCAGTTTTATCTGGTTATTAATAACTACAACGAAGCGGTGGAGAAATACCAGGAAAGCGATCTGCTGAGTAAGTTCGAGTTTTTGAAAGCCATGTCGCTGGGCAATGTTCAAAACCTGGACACGCTGGCCACCTCGCTCGAATATTTGGTGGCTACCTATCCTGAAAGCGATGTAAAACCGCTCGCCGTGGACATCTTAAGCCGTTTGCGTCGCGACGAAGACGGGAATATGGCGCTGCAGGAAACTCCGTCAGCCTTCGACAGTACCGGGATGCCCGTAAAGGAACCCGAAGCCGTTGCGTCCATTTATACCAGCAATCCTGCGTCGGTACACTTTTTTATGGCACTGGTGGATGGCGCACGCACCAACATCAACGCACTGAAGATTAGGCTTTCGGATTTTAATACCAAATTTTTTATTACCCAACAACTCAAGATCAACAGCATCGTTTTTATGGACGACATACAAATGATCACCGTGGGTAATTTCGAGAGTGCCGAAAGAGCACTGAATTATTATCAGGCAGTCCTCGACAACGAATACGTCAACACACAAATAAGAGATGCCGAAAAAAGTATCTTTGCCATCTCGGTGGATAACTATCCGATTTTTTATCGCGAAAAGAACATCGAAGACTACTATAAATTCTTTAATCAAAACTATCTCAACAAAACTACCGGCAAATAATTCCACACGACGACGGGGCGTTGCCAGTAAAAACAAAAAGGGATATTCCCAAACTAAAACTGACGCACGCGAAGATTTTTTCATAAAAATTACTTTCGCGTATTAATCTCAAAACAAAAAAAACGGGCATTATGGGGAAAAATAATATTGGCGAAAGCGCGCCCTCCATCAACTTTCTGGGCAATGGCACCACCATTAAAGGCGACATCAAATCGAACGGCGACTACCGCATCGACGGGCATTTGCTGGGCAGCATCAACAGCAAAGGCAAAGTGGTAATCGGTGCCTCCGGAAAAGTAGAGGGAGAGATCATTTGTCAGAATGCCGACTTCAGCGGCGTGGTAAAAGCCAAAGTGGTGGTGCACGAGCTGCTGACGCTCAAGGTATCGGCCAAACTCACCGGCGACATCTTTGTGACCAAACTGGCCATAGAGCCTGGCGCCAGATTTACCGGTTCGTGCAACATGAACGACATCCCGGAGGAAGAGGAGTACGAACTACCGGCGCATCATGAAGATGTTAAAAGAAGAGAAGAAGCCATTCGATAGTTTCATCAGATGCCCATTCGCAACGCAATTCGCCGATTTCTTTTTCGCACCCTGGCAACCGCCGCCCTGCTTGGTATCATTTACGCTTTCGCAATCAATACCTACCTGGCGCACTATTTTTCGCCCGCCATCCCCTGGCTGCTGATTTTCTTTGTTGTGATTTCTAATCTTGTTTACTATCTGCAATTAAGAGCCACACAAAACCGAACCTCTAAATTTGTAAACATTGCAATGCTGTCGTCGGGCTTCAAGTTCCTGCTTTTTCTGATGATACTTATCGTTTATGCACTGCTCAACCGAAACGACGCTGTCAACTTTATCATCGCCTTCCTTATTCTTTATTTCATCTTTACACCTCTTGAAGTAATCAGTCTGCAACGGACGCATCAGAAATTAAAGGGCAAATAGCCGGTACAGGTTTGTTTGTTGTTCGTTGTTTGTTGTTCGTTGTTCGTTGTTCGTTGTTCGTTGTTCGTTGTTCGTTGTTCGTTGTTCGTTGTTCGTTGTTCGTTGTTCGTTGTTCGTTGTTCGTTGTTCGTTGTTTGTTGTTTGTTGGTTTTTGTTCCCTTCGACAAGCTCAGGGCAAGCTGTTGTTCCCTTCGTCCGGTGGTTAAGCTGGTTGTTGAGCTTGTCGAAATCAGCCGAAATCAGTCGAAACCAGCTCAGGGCAGGCTGTTTCTGCGCCCTTCGCCCTGCGCCTTGCGCCCTGCGCCCTTCGCCCTGCGCTACCACGCTTCCGTTTAGTTTTATTTGGCAATACCTAAACATTTTTGCCCATGTGCGCGTTCCTCTCATAATCTAAAAACTTTAAAACCTTGACCGCTACAAATTATAACATCAAAGACCTGGAACAGCTTACCGGGATAAAAGCACATACGCTGCGCATCTGGGAAAAGCGATACAATATTGTTACGCCCAATCGTACCGATACCAACATCCGCTATTACACTGACCAGGATGTAAAGAAGCTCCTCAATATTTCGATACTCAACCGCGCTGGCATCAAGATTTCGATTCTGGCAAATATGTCGCACAATGAGCTGGTGGATAACATCGTAGCCATAACCAACAAAACCACCCATGCCGGCAGCCACATCGAAAATCTGGTGGTCTCGATGATTGATATGAACGAGGCGAAGTTTGAGAAAGACCTCAACAAACTCATCATGTGCCAAGGGTTTGAAGATACTTTTACGCGGATCATCATTCCGTTTTTTGATAAAATAGGAGTCCTATGGCAGGTCGGCGCTGTGCATCCGGCCCAAGAGCATTTTATGACCAACCTCATCCGGCAAAAGATGATTGTTGCCATCGACGGCGTAATTCCCACTTCCACTCCGGCGCAGCCCAAAACCTACATACTCTATCTGCCCGAAAAGGAACTCCACGAAATAGGCCTGCTCTTCGCTTCCTACATTATTCAAAAAGCCGGACACAAAGTGATTTACCTCGGACAGATAGTGCCTTACGAAGATTTAAAAAGAGTTGCCAACACCATTCCGTTTGAAGGATTGCTAACGGTGATTACCTCCGGCTTTTCGCTGCAAAATGTTCAGGAGCACATCAACCAACTGGCAGATGATTTCAGCCAAAAACAAATACTCATCACCGGATTGCAGCTCAAAATGAACAACCTGAACATCCCCCCTCCCGTTACCGTTTTTGATGACATGCAAACGCTGCAAAACTTACTGAAATAGTTTACCACCATCAACATGTCTAATTTTTCCGGCTTGTTTCATCAACATTTTAAAACCACCGATTAATTATCTATTCTGTTGATTTTAGATTGGTTAGCTATTAATTTTCCAATTTTTTACTGTTTATTTAGATTTTTTGTGTCTAACGAATCGGCATTAATGTTTATGTTTGCAGAATATTTATTAAACACACAAAACGATAAATCATGAAATCAAACTCTTTTACACAGGAACTTACCAGCTTGCAAGATAATCTCCACTATTTCGCCAAGTCACTCACCCAAAATGATGAGGAAGCCAAAGACCTGGTTCAGGATACATTTCTCAAAGCGCTGACCTATCGTGATAAATTTGAAGAAAACACCAATCTGAAAGCCTGGACTTACACCATTCTAAAGAATACTTTCATCAACAACTACCGCCGCAAAAGCCGGACAACGTTGATATCCGACAATACCACCGACAACTATTTTATCAACTCAGGAATGTTTATCGAAGAGTACAGCCCCGAGGCACAGCTCTCGCACAAGGAAATTCGTAAGGTTGTCGATAATCTCGCAGAGGAGCACCGTGTTCCTTTCCAGATGCACCACAATGGATACAAGTATCGCGAGATTGCCGAAGAACTCGATTTGTCGATAGGAACAGTAAAAAGCAGGATTTTCTTCAGCCGCAAAAAACTGATGAACAAACTCGAAGGTCATCAATAAGAAGAAATCGTATGCTAAATTGCTGATTATTAATAACAATTAACACCGTTCTACCATCCATTTTCTGAAGGATACGAAAACAGCGGAAGTTAAAAACCTGTAAATTTAAGAATTGTTTAGAATCGAATTAAATAACATTCGGGCACTTCCGTTATTTTTGTGGTTCCATTTATTAAAAAACCACATGTCGAACAAATAAACTTTAGTTGTTATGAAAACGGATGATCTGAAATTTGACCAAGAACTCACCAGCCTGCAGCCTAATCTGAAGTATTTCGCCAACACCCTTACCCAAAACGAAGAAGATGCCAACGATCTGGTTCAGGAGACCTATCTCAAAGCACTTACTTATCGCGATAAGTTCCAGGCCAACACCAACCTGAAAGCCTGGACCTACACCATTATGAAAAATACCTTTATTAATAATTACCGCCGCAACAGCAAAGTGAGCATGGTAGTCGACAATACCGCCGACCTCTACTTTTTGAACTCCAGCAATAAATCACCTGAAGCTACGCCCGAATCCACCCTTTCGCACAAAGAGGTGAGCAAAGTAGTCGATTCGCTTCAGGACGAGCACCGCATTCCCTTCAAGATGCACCACGAAGGTTTTAAATACAAAGAAATTGCCGAGCATCTCGATCTGTCGATAGGAACTGTGAAGAGCCGTATTTTTTTCAGTCGCAAAAAACTCATCAAAGCGCTACAAGACGCTTAACCAATCATTGTGTTTTTAATTTCTTAAAAGCCCGGCAGTTGTTGTTCGGGCTTTTTTTTGTGGTTTTTTTTCGAGGACATTATAATAAGGTGTGATAATGCTACAAGCTCTGCCACCGGAAACCAGCTAATGCTTACCCAAACAGCTCCTCCAACTTCTGGTAGCGATAATCAAATATTTCCGCAACCCGTCGCTTTACAATCGCCCGTTCCGCCATCTTACCCAAAACACCCATCGGTGCAGCGTAATGAACTAAATCGCGCATTCGGACACCTTTCTCATGTTTTTCAAAAAAATGCTGGTGATGCCATACGGCAAAAGGCCCTGACTTTTGATTATCAACAAAAAAGAATGGTGCACGCACCTGTGTAATTTCCGTTAACCAGTTGAGCGGAATCCTAAACAAAGGCTTCACCTTGTAAGTGATGATCATCCCCTGATAAATCTCCTGAGGTAAATCTTTGCTGATCACATCAAATCCCATGTAGGGTGGCGTAATTGTTTTCAGATTTACTGGATTGCTAAAATAATCCAAAGCCTCTTTTAAAGATATTGATAAAATCTGATCTTGTTTGAGTATTTGCATATCTTGTTTATTTTTTTCAATTTTTTAATAAACATCTTAATCCTTGCTTTAGCCCTTATTAATACTAATGTTGCATAACATGTTCAATATTTCAAAAACGATAAATCACATTCTTTGTTTATGTTTTTATTCTTTTCGTTGAACATTGTTTTAAACCTTCCGTTTAAAACCCCGAAACATGCAAATTAAAATTTAATAACTTAATAATTTAAAACTATGAAGACGCTTCAAAACATTTTTATGATTTTAGTTCTGATAATCGGAACTACCGCCGCACTTCAGGCGCAAACTGCCCGCGTGCAGGTGATTCACAACTCGGCTGACTCTGCCGCCGCAGTGGTGGATGTGTGGCTCGACGATGTGCTGCTGATCGATAACTTCGCTTTCCGCACAGCTACTCCTTTTATAGATGCGCCTGCCGGAACAGAATTTACCATTGCCATACAAGGTCCCGACAGCCAAAGTGCTGAAAACCCAATCTGGTCGCAAAACTATACGCTGGCCGACGGCGAAACTTACATCCTCGTGGCCGACGGCATCGTGAGCGCTTCGGGTTACACACCCGCCAAGCCTTTCGATATTGCCGTGTATGCGATGGGTCGCGAAATGGCTTCGATGGCCGAAAATACCGACGTGCTGGTGCATCATGGCTCTACCGATGCGCCCACCGTGGATGTTTACGAAACTGGCGTTGGTGCCGGATTGCTGATTGACAACTTTATGTACATGGATTTTGCCGGCTATCTGGAGCTTGCACCAATGGATTATGTGCTTGAGGTTCGCGACGAAACCGGAACGGTTACCGTTGCTTCTTATCAGGCTCCCCTCGAAAGCCTCGGCTTACAAGGCGCTGCTTTAACAGTTTTAGCTTCAGGATTTCTAAACCCTGCCAACAACAGCAACGGCGAACCTTTTGGTTTGTATGTAGCGCTGGCTTCGGGTGGCGATCTGATGATGCTGCCAACATATACTCCCACTGCCCGCGTGCAGGTGATTCACAACTCGGCTGACGCTGCCGCCGCAGTGGTGGATGTGTGGCTCGACGACGCGCTTCTGATCGATAACTTCGCTTTCCGCACAGCTACTCCTTTTATAGATGCGCCTGCCGGAACAGAATTTACCATTGCCATACAAGGTCCCGACAGCCAAAGTGCTGAAAA